>CETG01183285.1_pt1 | contig 18465 bp, 18 predicted proteins | sample 361471 | NCBI WGS metagenome assembly CETG01 (sample SAMEA2622696, study PRJEB7988) | marine metagenome | isolation source: saline water (ENVO:00002010), including | reverse complement strand
CTGTGCCTATGTGGGTTCCGAGTGGAAAAGGTCCTTTGATTGTTGTTTTGGGAGGTAGTCAAGGTGCACTGCGATTAAATCAGATGGTGAGATTTGTATCGCCTTGTTTCCTTGCTAAAGGTTGCCGAATTGTACATTTAACAGGTCGCAATGATCATGAGACTTCATCAATCCATCATCCGAATCTTGTTACAAAAACTTTTAGCGATGAGATCCCAGGATTGTTGCAGCATGCGGATCTTGTAATTAGTAGAGCAGGCGCTGGCACGATTAGTGAACTAGCCATATGTGGAACACCTGCTGTTTTGGTACCTTATCCATCAGCTAAAGATGATCATCAAAATATTAATGCTTTATATGCGGCAGAGTGTGGAGCTGCAATTATTATCCATGAGAATGATCCTGATCATCATTCTTTATTGACTACACTAGATCGTCTACTTGCTAATAGATTAAGCAAAAAGGATACCTCAAGAGACTTCTTAAAAGAGATGCAAGAGGGGATGAGAGTTTTGGCTTGTAGGGAGGCCGAAGAAAATTTGGTTGAGATTCTCCTTAATCTTACTTAAGAATTTTTTGAATAGAAAGAAATATTCTTTTATTATTTGATCTCGTTTGTAGACTAATGCGTAACCAATTAGCACCAAGATTGAAGAACGATCTACAATCTCGAACTAAAATTTTTTGTTGAGCTAGTTTTTCGCGTAACTCGAGGAGAGGTTCGTTACTTTGAATTAATTGAAAATTAGTTGATGATGGATAAGCAATAATTTTAGGAAGGCTATTCAATTTCGAATGGAGCCAAGGACCTTCTTGTTTGATCCAATTTTGAACTTTGCTTATTTGGCTTCCCATTAATTTTTGATTATTAAGTAACATTGTTCCTGCTGTTATAGCTAGTCCATTTAAGGGCCAAGGGTCTCTCCATTCATACCATTTTTGGAGCCGTTCTGCTTGGCTAATTGCATAACCAATTCTTAGGCCTGGAATAGCAAATAATTTTGTGAGACTTCTAATAACTATAAGATTTCTATGCTTTTCAATTAAAGGAATAAGTGATTCTTGTTCGCCATTTGGTACTAAAGGTAAAAATGCTTCGTCACAGATAACAAGACTATATTTATCAAGTAATGGTTCTAAAGAATGTCGACTCCATAATTGACCTGTAGGATTATGTGGATTTGTAACCCATATAACTTTGACATTGCTTGTTAGTGAGAAAGCCTGAGGGAAATTAGAATTCCAAATTAATTGCAGTGGTATATGAATAAAACTTCCCTCCCAGCATCGAAGTGCGCGCTCATAATCTGAAAAGCCTGGAGAAGGTAAACCACTTACTCCAAGAAATGAAGCATCACGAGCTGACCAAGTATTGACTTCTGCAGCGCCATTACCAGGAAATACCATATCAGGGTCAACATGATGCCAAGTCGCAATTGCTTGCTTGAGGTCAAGATGTGTTCTGTCGGGATAACTTTTGAGAGTTGAATCTTGAAGCGCATTAATGAGGTGTTGTTGAAGTTCTCTTGGAGGCGGAAATGGAACTAAAGAGGCACTCGCATCTAAAAAATCATTAGCTTTAATTCCAAGTCTGTAAGCTTCTTGGAATACATTTCCACCATGTTTCAAAATAGAAGAATGAAATTTATTTGTAGACAAATTTTCTTCTATATCCATGGTGCATCAGTACCTATTGCTTCAGAAATATTTTTGAAGCCATGTCGTTCCAGTTGAGACAATATCCCTTCAAGAATAAGAGGAGTCAAGCTCGGACCCTCAAAAATCCATCCTGTATATACTTGAATCAAACAAGCTCCAGCAGCAATTCGTTCCCATGCCGATTCTGGAGAGTTAATACCACCAACACCTATAAGAGGTAAGCCTTTGCATTTCTTATGTAGTTGGCGTATTACTTCTAAGGCCCTTTTTTGAATGGGAGAGCCGCTAAGACCACCAGTTTCTTGTCCCAGTGTTAGGCCTGATTGGGAGATAATTCTTTGTTCGAGACCTAAACGGTTGACACTAGTATTAACGGCAATTATTCCCGCCAAATCTTCTTCTTGTATTAATTCTGCTAATTGATCAATTTCCTGATTAGTTAGATCTGGAGCAATTTTGACTAATAAAGGTGGGCATGATGGTAATGCTTTCAATTTTGCAATTAATCGACCTAATTGTTGCGAGGTTTGTAATTGTCTAAGTCCAGGAGTATTTGGGGAACTGACATTGATGACTGCATAATCTGCTAATGGTGCGAGCATCTCTATTGATGCTGAATAATCATTAGGAGCTTCTTCTAAGGAAGTTATTTTGGATTTACCAAAGTTGAGACCTATAACTGTAGAGCGTTCCCCAGGAGTCTTTATTTTTTGCTTTTGAAGGGTTTTAAGCATCATTTCGGCTCCATCATTATTGAAACCCATTCGGTTAAGGGCTCCTCTCTCTGCTGCAAGACGAAATAATCTTGGTTTCGGATTACCTTGTTGTGGATGCCAGGTAACTGTTCCGAGCTCTGCAAACCCAAAACCAAAATTATTCCAGATTGCTGCAGCTACGCCATTTTTATCAAAGCCTGCGGCAAGACCTACTGGATTTCTAAAACGACAACCAAATAGTTGTTGCTCTAATCGAGCATCGCAACGGTGTAAATCTTGTTTAATTGAATGAAGTACTTGTGAAATGATTGGCCATTCTCTTAAAGCCGAAGCTTTTCCAAGAGTAAATAGCGCTAGTTGAGTTAACTGCTCTGCATCGATGCCGTCATCTACTGAAAGTATTGGATCTAGAAATTTTTTATATAAGACCTGTGTAGATATCATTTTTTCTTTTCAACGTTAAACCATTTTGGGATCATCTTCTATGACTTAGTTTGATCTCAATCTTTTTTGAAAAGCTTACGGCAATTTTGTCGACTCTGTCATTGTCTTTATCTCCGCTATGACCTTTCACGTATTCAAGCTTGATACCTTCAATGCGAGCAACATCTAACGCTTTCCAAAGATCCTGATTTGAAACTGGTTTGCCTGATGCAGTTCTCCAGCCTTTATTTTTCCAGCCCTTTATCCAAGTCTCAAATCCATCAATTAAATATTTACTATCGGTTCTGATAGTGAGATTGGGATGTAATGGAAGGTTCTTGAGTTCTTTTAAAATTTCTAAAGCTGCTGTTAACTCCATACGGTTATTTGTTGTTTCTGCTTCAAATCCTCCTAATTCTTCTACGGTTCCATCTTCAAAGCGTATTAAAGCGCCCCATCCTCCAGGCCCTGGATTGCCACTACAGGCCCCATCAGTGGCGCTAGAAATTACTTTACTAAGTTCTTCGGTCATTGACAAAAAAGAGCCGGCCTATAGACCGGCTTGAATAGGGTAAAGAAAAATCAATGTCTTTTTGAGATAACTATTTCAAAGTGACTTTTCCGCCAACGTTTTCAATGGCTTTCTTAAGAGCTTCTGCTTCTTCTTTAGCCATACCTTCTTTGATGGTTTTAGGTGCAGCCTCAACCATTGCTTTTGCATCTCCAAGACCAAGTCCAGTCGCATTGCGGACTTCTTTTAAAACTTTGATTTTTGCGGAGGCATCGAAACTTTCTAGTACAACATCAAATTCAGTTTTTTCTTCTGCAGCTTCTGCAGTCTCTCCACCAACTGCCGCGCCTGGTGCGGCCATGACAACTCCAGCAGAGGCTGCGGCAGAAACTCCAAAAGCTTCTTCTATTTGCTTAACAAGTTCAGATGCTTCAAGAAGTGAAAGAGACTTGAGCGATTTGAGAATTTCGTCAGTTTTTGTAGACATGGTTTTAATTGAGCAGCTAATTGGAAAAATTTAAACAAATGGAAAAAAATCAGTTCTCGCCATTTTGGGCGTGTTGATTTAGAGATCTGGCAATACTGGAAGGTACTTCGTTAATACCAATTGCAATTTTAGTTGGTATTGCATTAAGAGCACCTGCAATTTTTGCCATAAGTACTTCTTTAGATGGAAGGCTCGCAATCGCTTTGATCTCCTCTTGAGATAAAAGTTTGCCTTCAAAAAGGCCACCCTTTGTCTCAGACTTTTGGATCTCTTTTTGAAAAGCTTGAACAGCTTTAACTGCTCCTCCTACATCTCCTTTAATTAGGATAAAGGCGTTAGTTCCAGTTAAAAGAGACTCAAGATCGGACCAAGTACTTTTCCCATCAATCGCTTTACGCATCAAAGTGTTTTTAGTCACCTTGCAGATACCACTTTTCGAATGCAGACGTGTCCGCAGATCAGAGATATCTTTGATAGATAGGCCTTTGTAGTCAAGTACTAATGCCATCTCGGCTTCATCGAGGAGAACTTTTAGTTCTTCGACGATTTCCTTTTTACTCTCAAGCGTGCGTCCCATAGGGATTGGACTGAATCAAGTGAAGATTAGACAAGCGACCATGATTTCCCCATAAGGAGACGAGGCCGCTGTCGATTCAATCCAATTAGACAAAACCGTTGCGTGTGCCTCGGCAGGTTTTACATACATTTTTATCAATACAATTGCATTGATAAATTTGATACCTGCTGTCTTTGGCTGGGCGCATGCCCTTTGTTTGGCCTGCTAAGACCAACTACTAACCATACAACAGTGTGTTCACTATTCCTGTTGAAGGTCTTGGAGTGCTGTTATGTCTACTTCAACAGAAGGTCCCATTGTGGAAGTGATAAAAAGACTTTTCCAGTAGCGGCCTTTTGCTCCACTAGGTTTATTGCGATCAATGCTTTCTTGTAATGTTTTTAAATTTTCTAGAAGTGCTTCAGCAGAAAAGCTTGCTTTACCAAAACGAACATGAACAATTCCAGCTCGATCTGCTCTGAATTCTAATTTTCCTGCTTTAAATTCTTTGATTGCATTATCAATATCAGTTGTAACAGTACCTGCTTTAGGATTTGGCATAAGCCCTCTGGGGCCTAGAACTCTTCCGAGTTTTGCCACTTTTGGCATCATGTCTGGACTGGAGATGAGAATATCAAAATCCATTGTTCCTTTGTTTATGGATTCAACGAGATCTTCTTCGCCTGCAAGATCAGCTCCAGCTGCTTTGGCTTCTGTGATTTTTTCTCCTCTAGCAATAACGGCTATACGAACTTTTTGTCCTGTTCCTTGCGGCAGAACAACAGTTGTACGTAATTGTTGATCTGTGTACTTGGGATCAATACCTAAACGCATATGGGCTTCGATAGTCTCATCGAATTTGGCATTTGCGTTTTCTTTAACCAGCTTGATTGCATCAATAGGTAAGTAAGCACGACTCTCAATCTTTGAGTTAAGTGCTGCAATTCTTTTTGGGAGTTTTTTCATGAAATCTGTGGGGTGCTAGCGACAAAATTTGTCTCCCCCGAATTAGTGGACTTGGAATGTTTGAAGAATCTTTGAATGAGATTAGTCGCTGATGGAGACACCCATATTACGAGCGGTCCCTTCTATGACCTTCATTGCAGAATCAACATTGTTGCAGTTTAGATCAGGTAATTTGGTCTTTGCAATTTCTTCAAGCTGCGCACGACTAATCGTGCCTGCTTGACCTTTTGCAGACTCCCCAGAACCTTTATCGATTCCCGCAGCTTTAGTAATGAGTACTGATGCTGGGGGTGTTTTTGTAATAAACGTAAAACTTCGATCTTCAAAGACAGAAATTTCAACAGGGATTACAAAACCTGCTTTTTCTTGAGTTCGGGCGTTGTATTCCTTACAAAACGCCATGATATTGACCCCATGCTGACCTAAGGCAGGGCCAACAGGGGGAGCGGGGTTTGCTTTGCCGGCTTGGAGTGCCAACTTGATCACGGCTACTACTTTCTTTGCCATCTGCTGGTGAAATTGAACAACTGCGGAATCCCTGGCAAATAATATTGACAGGTTGGGTGAGGTGATTGCAAACCTACCTCGCAGGCCGCCCACCGCAGTGAAGCGACCGTTTCTAATTTAGTTCTGCTTATTTATTTGAGAAAATTCGAGCTCAACCGGGGTCTCTCTTCCGAAAATAGACAATAGTGCTTTGAGCTTGCTTCTTTCACCTGATACTTCTATAACTTCTCCTTCAAAGTCTTTAAAAGGTCCTGATGTAACAATGATTTGATCTCCTTCAGATAGATCGAGTTTGACAACAGTTTTCTTTTCAGCAGCTCTTTTGAAGATTCTATTAACTTCCTGACGGCTAAGTGGCCTTGGTTTTATATGGCCTCTTGATTTGCCAGATGTTCGGTGTTCTTCAGCCCCTACAAAATTAATTACATGAGGAGTACTTTTTACTGCCATCATTGTGTCTTCATCAAGGATCATACGGAGAAGTACATAACCAGGGAAAACTTTTTCTTCAATTGTTTGCCGACTTCCATCTTTTTTTAACTTAATCCCAGGGGTTTGGGGAATTTCAATTTCTAGAATTTTAGAATTTACTCCAAGAGTAATTGCCCTTTGTTCGAGAGTTGCTTTTACTTTCTTTTCACAACTAGAAGCAACTTGGATTGCGTACCATCTTGCAATTGATGTTTTAGCTGATTCTGAATATATGTTCGTGCTCTTATCTTGAGAAGTCAGTTCTAGAATCTCAGATTGTTGTTCGGAAGTGGTTTCAGACTCGGTCACGAGGAAGATAATAGATGAATAGTGGGATTAAAGGGTTTGGATGTTATTGATCAAAGAAAAATTTGAGAGGCAGCCCATCCATAAAATCTACTTATTGCAGCAATAGATGCTGCTGAAACTGTAACCATTAAAATTACAGCTATGGATTCACTGAATAGTTGCTGACGAGTAGGCCAGACAACTAATTTTAACTCTTCTAATGTTGAAGCAACAAAGCTTTGCTTTGAAGGGATTGCATCTTCTGTAGAAGATGACTCAGGTTCTTGAGTCTCTGGTGAGTTTGATTCTGTCACTTGAATTAAAAGCCAGTGTAAAGAATTTTGTTTAAGTTCCTTAGATTTAAAACTTTTACATTAATTGATACTTGATTAATTAGTTCATTGCAATAAATTTAAGTGATTCTGAGCCTTCTTCGGGCGACTGAACTTGTACGGCTTTTGCATTTAGGAAATTTTCTTCTAGTAATTCAGTTGCGAGAGGGTTCTCAAGTCTTCGTCTAAGAACCCGCCTTAATGGCCTTGCACCATATTCAGGTTCGTATCCATCTGAGGCAAGAATTTCTATAGTTTTGTCATCAACAAGAAGTTCTAAATTTTGCTCTGCAAGAAGATCTCTTAAGTCAGCTAAAAGAAGACGAACAATTTTCTGCAGATCTTTGGGCTGTAAAGGATTGAAATTAATTACTTCATCAATTCTATTGAGAAATTCAGGTCGAAATTGTTTGGATAATGCCTCATCAATTTGAGAAGTTAGTTCTTCATTAGAATCTTTTGGACTTAGTAAATCATTGCTTGATTTACGAGTATTTTCGAGAATTTCTTTGCTTGCAAGGTTGCTAGTCATGACAATTACTGTGTGACGGAAATCAACAGTTCTTCCTTGGGAATCAGTTAAACGTCCATCATCTAACACTTGGAGTAGGACATTAAATACTTCTGGATGAGCTTTTTCTATTTCATCCAGCAAAAGGACTGCATAAGGACGCTGCCTAACAGCTTCAGTGAGTTGACCGCCTTCTTCATAGCCAACATACCCAGGAGGCGCTCCTAGAAGTCTTGCTACAGCATTTCGTTCCATGAATTCGCTCATGTCAAGTCTTACCAAAGCTTCTTGTTCATCAAAAAGTGATGATGCAAGAGCTTTGGCAAGCTCGGTCTTACCTACTCCTGTGGGTCCAAGAAACATAAAAGAACCAACGGGCCTATGAGGATCTTTCATCCCAGCTCTGGCCCTTCTAATTGATGCCGCAACAGCCGCAACAGCTCTGTTTTGACCAATCACTTTTTGGCTTAACTCTTTTTCTAGTTCTAGTAATTTTTGGCGTTCACCTGCGATAACTTTTCTAACTGGTATTCCAGTCCAACGAGAAACAACATCAGCTATATCCTCTGGTTCTACTTGATCTCTTATAAATGATTTGCCAGAGGCTTTTGCGGATTCAACATACTTTAAAATATCGTTTTTTTCTTGATTTAAATTGTTTAATTGATCGTATTGCAACCTAGAGGCTTCTTCTAAATTGCCATTTTCTTCTGCTTCTTTAATTGACGCAAGAATTACTTTTTCTTCTGCAATTAAATATTGAAGTTCATTAATAGTTTTAAGATCTTCTTGCCATTTTTCTTGCAAAGATTGGAGTTCGTTTTTAACAAGATTCCTTTCTTTTTTTAAATCTTCAATTTGATTAAGATTATTTTTTTTAAGGGAATTTTGCAGAGAAAACTCTATTTCTCGAATTTTAGATTCAGACTCTTCTATAACTTGTGGTTTGGAGGTGGTTTCAATTTTTAATTGAGCAGCAGCTTCATCAATGAGATCAATAGCTTTATCTGGAAGGCAACGGTCACTTATATAGCGATTGGCTAAAAGATTTGCTGTTGTTAAGGCTTCATCACTAATGCTGATGCCATGATGAATTTCGTATCGTTCTTTTACTCCTCTTAAAATTTCAAGGCTTAGTTCTAGGCTGGGCTCTTTAATTAGGACTTGTTGAAATCTTCTATTTAATGCTTGATCTTTTTCTATGTTTCTTCGATAGTTTTCGGGCGTAGTAGCTCCAATACAACGAAGATCTCCACTTGCTAGTGCAGGCTTCATAAGACTACCTGCATCTGCCATCGAACGATCTGTATTTAAAATGCTATCTAACTCATCAATAAATAAGATCATCCCCTTATCTGGATTACTCACTTCGGAAAGTACTGACCGAAACCTTTCTTCGAATTGACCTCGGAATTTGGTCCCAGCAATTAGAGCTCCTATATCGAGAGAAATAAGTTTCAATCCTTTTAAAGAATCGGGTACTTCATTGCTAATAATTTTTTGAGCTAATAATTCCGCGATAGCAGTTTTCCCAACCCCAGGCGCTCCAATTAAGACAGGATTGTTTTTGCTTCTTCTGCATAAGACTTTAATTAATCTTCGTATTTCTTCGTTTCTACCGATAACAGGATCTAATTTCCCTGCTCTTGCAGCTGCTGTTAGATCTTTCCCGTAAGCTTCAATTGCAGTTGGATCTTCTTTTAAAACTAAATTAGAATTTTCAAGAGAAGGTTGAATTGGTGATGGCTTTGTGCTTTTTGAGGTTAAATTTGAAGGAGTATTTTGGGAAGTTAATTCTATTGATTTCAGTTCTGTAGGTTTAGATGTGGTTTTTGTATTGGAAGTTTGTCTTGGGTTTTGATTGAAAGATGAGGGTGCAGGTAAATTTCTTAATTCAGCTTCTAACATTTCACTAGGCAAACCTGCCTCATTAAATAATTGGGCGCCTATTCGGGGGTCTCTACCAATAGAAATTAGTAAATGAGATATATCAATTAATCGTGATCCCCAGTTTCTTCGAATAATGTCAGAAGTCCCTAGTAATTCTTCTAGATCTTCTCCAACAAAAAGATTTTGTCCTTTTGCAATTGGTAGATCAGCAAGAAAACCTTCAAGATTTTCCAGCAAATTGGAATGATTTATTGAAAGGACATTAACAAATTTTTTATACGATTGATCTGTAAAAAGCACTTCAATTAAGTGCTCTACATCTAGGTTCTCATGTCGCCACCTCCTTGCAGCCTCTTCTCCATTAAGCAATAAATCCCAAGCTTGATCACTAAACCGATCAGGATCTGTTGTAAGGCTTTGATTCATTTTTTAGGAATTCTTATTTTTACTCATTTCTCTTTATTCTCCTTGTTTAAACGCCATTTCGTCATTTTAAATACTAGGAGTGCTAAACATCAGAGAGACAATCCAACCTTAGAACCATAGGATTTGCAAAAGTTGATTCTAGTAAGTGAACGATTCATTAGATCTACTCATCGATACCATTTTGGCAAGAGAAGTTCTTGATTCAAGAGGTAATCCAACAGTTGAAGCGGAAGTTTCACTAGAGGGGGGGGCTGTTGGGCGCTCAATAGTCCCTAGTGGCGCAAGTACCGGGGCTTATGAGGCTCATGAATTGAGAGATGGTGGTAAACGTTATATGGGCAAAGGAGTCCTTAAAGCAGTTGATCATATTGAAGAGAGAATTGCACCATCTCTTTGTGGCTTGTCAGCACTTGAACAAGCAAAAATCGATCAAGTGATGTGTGAACTTGATGGAACAGATAACAAATCTAATCTTGGAGCAAATGCAATTCTTGCCGTAAGTATTGCCACGGCAAGAGCAGCTGCTAATGCATTAGATCTTCCTCTTTATAGGTATATGGGTGGTCCTTTATCCTCTCTTTTGCCAGTGCCTATGATGAATGTAATCAATGGTGGTGCACATGCTGCTAATAATATTGACTTCCAAGAATTTATGATTGTTCCTCATGGGGCAAATACTTTTAGAGAAGCTCTTCAAATGGGTGCAGAGGTTTTTCATACCTTAAAAAGTTTGTTAATTGATAAAGACTTGTCTACTGCTGTTGGAGATGAAGGTGGATTTGCACCTAATCTTCCTACAAATCAGGTCGCTGGAGATTTACTTATCGAGTCAATTGAAAAAGCTGGTTTCAAGCCCGGGGAGGAAGTTTCGTTAGCCTTAGATGTTGCTAGTACTGAATTATTTAAAGATGGTTTATATAGCTATGGAAATGAAAAGTTTTCTAGTCAAGAGATGGTAAATGAATTAGTTTCGTTAGTGAATAGTTATCCTATTGTTTCAATTGAAGATGGATTAGCGGAAGATGATTGGGAGGGTTGGCAGATGCTTACAGAAAAATTAAATAATAAAGTACAGCTTGTTGGTGATGATTTATTTGTTACTAATTCTCGTCGACTTCAAAAAGGAATTGACTTAGATGTTGCGAATTCCATTTTGATTAAGGTTAATCAAATTGGATCTTTAACAGAAACATTTGAAGCTATAGATTTAGCTACTAGGTCAGGATATACAAGTGTTATTAGTCATCGCAGTGGTGAAACCGAAGATACAACAATTGCTGATCTTTGTGTTGGTACGAGAGCAGGGCAAATTAAGACAGGTTCTTTAAGTCGGAGCGAAAGAGTAGCAAAATATAATCAACTTCTTCGCATAGAGGATGAATTAGGCAAGCAAGCTGTGTATGCAGGTGCAGTTGGCTTAGGGCCAAGAGGAAAAACTAATTAAAATTAATCACTTAAACTTTTCATTGTTTAGACCCAGGGAATTTATCAATTCTCGCGTCCCTATTCATTCTTACCTGAATTTTGACCCAACTAATAAACACTGGAGAAGCGAAAAATATTGGAATTATTGATAAAACAGGTTTTTGACTAGCGCCTAATACACTAGCCGTAATACCAAGACAACCTAGCAAAATTGATTGTCCCATTGATTGTTGTGCACTGATTATCCTCCGTAATTGTCTGTCAGATTCGCCCATACGGATTTGAAGTTTAAGATCACCCTGTTCAAGTCTTTCTAGGCTCTCATCAAGTCGTTTTGGAATTGCTACGGCTCTGTTTCCAATTTCGCCTACTTGGCGACCAATTTCATTGATTAGATCATTTGAGTTGGAGTTACTTGCTTTCATGAGAGGGAGTAAGTAGGGCTTTGCTATAGAGATCAAATTAAAGCTTTGGTCAAGACTTCGTCCAACCCCTTCAAATGTTGATAGTGCTCTAAAGACAAAAATCAACTCTACTGGTAGTTGAAAAGGCTTGCCATATACAAGATCGTAAAGGTCACCAGAAAGTTTTTCAAAAATATTGGGCTTAAAAGGTGGTGTAAGAGCTTCTTGCAAAACTATTCTTACAAATCGACGTATCGGTCCTATGTCTATATCTTGCGCAATAACTCCTGCAATTTGTAATTCTTTTACTAGTGCTGAAGCATCTTTAAAAGCTGCAGCACGGACCATGGAACCTAGTCGTTTCCTAAGGCGCTCTGAAACTATTCCCATCATGCCGAAGTCGTAATAGATTAATGAGCCGTCAAAGCCAACTGCTAGGTTGCCAGGATGAGGATCCGCATGAAAAAACCCAAATTCAACGAGTTGTTGCAAATAGCTTTTTGCTCCTATATCAATGACTACAGAAGGATCTATACCTCTTTTTTCTATTGCGATTCGATCATTTATTTTAATTCCAGGTATGTATTCGAGACATAGAACTCTTTTAGAGCTGAGTTCCCATATTACTTGAGGAATAAGTATTTTGGGATTGTCTAAAAATTGTTGTCTAAACCTTGCTGCATATTGTGCTTCAATACGGAAATCCAATTCTCTCAATAATACCCTTTGACATTCCTTGGCTATGCCTACCCAGTCTCGCCCATAACTCCAACTTTTTTTCTTTTGAAGTAGTGCAGCTACTTGTTGCATTACTTCAAGATCAAGTCTGAATAAATTTTCTAGATCTGGTCGTTGAATCTTAAATATAACTTTGCGTCCATTTTTCAAGACAGCTCTATGAACTTGGGCTATTGATGCTGCTCCTAAAGGCTTTATATCAAGTTCATCAATTTCCTTGAAATTTAGCTGCAGCTCTTTATTCAAGATTTTTTCAGCTTTTTCGAAGCTAAAGGCAGGAACTCTATCTTGTAAATCTGAAAGTTCAACTATCCATCCAGCAGGTAATACATCTGGTCGAGCTGAAAGAAGTTGGCCTAGTTTTATAAATGCAGACCCAAGATCAAGAAGTTGTTTGGTGATCCAAGTTGCTCTTAACCGTTGCCTACATTGTTGTTTGTCTGGGGTGTAGCCACCTATATAGCTCCATTTTTGAGCGTCCCACCAGAGGAAAAGGATAAGCTTAAGAACAATATTCCATATTTTTAGGGCGCGTATAGCTTTTTTCATGGAGTTCAGTGATGCCATAGAAGACATCACTTTTTTATTTCAATTTTTTTATTTAGTTCTCTCACCTTTTCACGTATTTTGTCAATTTGCGCCAAAGGAATTTGACTATCGGAAGTTGGTTTTGAATCTGGATCAACTTCCTCACAATTATTATCTTCTTCTTTTAGTCTTTCAGCTTCTGCATAAATTTCTTCTTTTAAGAGTTCCCATTCTTTTTGAAATCGTTCAGGTGCTTCTTCTGCTAGTAAAGCTATTTCTGCCACGGTATTTACTATTTTTTCACCTAGACGCGCAGAGATTCTGTTTAGCGCTGCTTTAATCAAGGTGTCAGAATTATTCATGACCCCTTTAAGAAAATATTAGACTAATTGATTTTAGAAGATTTAGGGGTGATTCTTATTTTTGGGAGTGATTTCAGCAGCTCATCTATTTTGTGCTTTTTAAAAAATAATTCTGTCTCTAAAGATTGTGGATCCTTAGGTAGAGTTAGGATCAATCCCTCATCCTTTTCTGCGGGAGTTAATAATTTATTTTTAGTAGGTTTTTCATAGAGTTTTTGTTTGATTACTTTTTGCTGTTCTTTTTCTAAGGAATGTTTAGTTTGCTTAGAAGTATGAGAAAAACCTAGAGTTTCTGACGAATTCGTATTTGCTTTTTCTTGAGTATTAAGAATTTTGCTTTTTTTTATTAAATTCGGATCATTAATTTCTTGCTTTAACTCCGTATAAAACTTTGGTTCATTTGACTCTTTATTTCTTGTGGTTTGCTTATTAAGACTATTTCCATTCATTTGATTTGGATTTTTATTTGCATTTAGCATTCTTTTGGCCACGCAATACCCTAATGAAATAGAGGATCCGATTAATAATGGCCCTAACCAGAACTGAAAAAGCCTTTTAATTTTTTTGTTCTTTTTCATGAAATTGATCTATATAACAGGAATTCAGAAAAGGCTTTGATTAGGTTTTTATTACTAGCTTCATTGATAAGTTTCTAATAATTCTATTTAGAAGCTTCTTTATTACCTTAAATAATTCATTTCTTTCCCTAAAGTCATGTTAAATCCCTTTATGAAGGGTATTGGCAAATTGTATTTTTGGAATGAGCTCAAAATTTTGAGTTCCATCACCTTTCAATAGCTAATTGAATTTCTTTAGGAGAAGACCAACCCTTGGAAACAATAGAAACTGATGTTGTGATTATTGGAGGAGGACCAGCAGGTTGTACATGTGCTCTTTATACCTCTAGATCAGATTTAAAAACAATTATTCTTGATAAAAATCCTGCTGTAGGGGCTTTAGCAATTACTCATCAAATTGCTAATTACCCAGGAGTTTCAACAGAAATGAGTGGAGAAACTTTGCTTGATTTGATGCGAGAGCAAGCAATTCAATATGGAACGGATTATAGAAGAGCCCAGGTTTTTGGCGTAGATGTGAATGGTGATTGGAAAACAGTATTTACTCCTGATGGGACATTTAAAGCTAGAGCTCTTGTCCTTGCAAGTGGAGCAATGGGTAGGCCCGCTTCTTTTAAGGGTGAGGCTGATTTCTTGGGAAGAGGAGTGAGTTACTGCGCAACTTGCGATGGTGCTTTTTATAGGGATAAAGAAGTTGCTGTTATTGGAATAAATAAGGAGGCAATAGAAGAAGCCCAAGTGCTCACGAAGTTTGCATCAACTGTTCATTGGATTACTTCAAATGATCCGAAGGATGACGATGCATTTGCACAAGATTTAATTTCTCAATCAAATGTTAAGCATTGGAGTAAGACACGATTGATGCTTATAGAAGGAAATGAAGGCGGGGTCACAGGTATTAAGCTGAAAAAGCATTCTGATTCAGATCAGCAATCTTTAGATCTTGATGGAGTTTTTGTATATATGAGTGGCTCAAAACCAATTACTGACTTTCTTGGGGAACAAATTGCTTTAAAAGAAGATGGTGGTGTAGTAGTTGATGATTTCATGGCAACAACTTCAGAAGGAGTTTGGGCTATTGGTGATATTCGTAATACACCTTTTAAGCAAGCAGTCGTAGCAGCTTCTGATGGCTGTATCGCAGCAATGGCGATAGATAGATTTATAAATAGTCGTAAATCAATAAGAGTTGATTGGGTACATTCTTAAAAAATATTACTTAGCTTAAATATATTTATAGAGGGATTGCTTCAGATACATAAGCAACTCCTCCGTAATAGCCTAGGATTGATTGAATATTATCTTTGATTTTTTCAAGTAAGTCTTGTTCACAAAAAACAATTACATGAGCATTTGCTCCCAATCCAGTAAATTCCATATCTTCTGAAACTACTCTTTCTGGTCCTCGCCCTGTAGCATGTTTCATGACTGTATAACCTGGGGCATTTGCATTTTCTAAAGCTTTGAGAATTTCGTCTAATTCTCTTTCACTAAAAATCAAATCTAGTCTTTTCATTGTTTAAATAGTAGAAGGGATAAGTTGATTGACTAAACTCATGTAAACAGGAATTCCAATTACAATGTTGAAAGGAAATGTTAAACCAAGTGTTGTTGAAATGTAGTAACTTGATTTTGCTTCTGGGACTGTCATGCGCATTGCTGCTGGGACAGCCAAGTAAGAGGCGCTAGCACACAAAACGACAAAAAGTAGAGCATTTCCTGGTCCTAGAGATAATGCTTTTGCGACAAATACCCCAATGATCGCATTAAAGATTGGCATAAGTACTGCAAAAAGAATTAGGAAAGCACCTGCTTTTTTTAATCTAGGTAGTCTTTGTGCTGCAACAATGCCCATATCTAGAAGAAAGAAACATTCGGCCCCATAAAATAATTTTCCAGTAAAGGGTTGCATTTTTTCTACTCCGGCTGCATTGTTTGATGCCGTGAGGAAGCCAATTAGAAGACTACCTAAAAGTAAATATACGGATCCATTAAGCATTGACTCATGCAAAATCGCTCTAAACCTCATAGGCTTTGAATTAGGTCTTTTTAGCGGAGCACCTAGCTTGACAAGAAGAAGACCGACAATAATTGCTGGGGATTCCATCAGTGCAAGAGCTGCGACCATGAATCCATCAAAAGGAATATTTTGGCTCTCTAGAAAACTCTCGGCAGTAATGAAAGTTACGGCACTAATTGATCCATAAGCGGCAGCAATTGCAGCTGAATTGAAAACATCAAATTTCAACCTTAGTATTAAGAAACAAATTATAGGAATTAAGAGAGACATAAATATTGCTGCACTAACAGTAGGAATTACTTGACCTCCAAATCCACTACTTTGAAGCTCTACCCCTCCTTTAAATCCAATTGCAAGGAGAAGATATAGTGAAAATAATTTTGGTAAAGGTGCAGGTATTTCTAAATTAGACTTTAAAAAGACAGCAATAATTCCTAAAAAGAAAAAAAGTATTGGAGGAGATAACGTATTTTGGAGTATTAAATTAGCTTCCATAGTCTTATCAGATTTTATTTATTAAGAGTGCTAAGTGCAGCCTCTAAAGCTTGTTTCCTCGAACCTATTACCTCGACTCCAAATTTAGATAGACGTTCTTTTACTTGATCATTAGCACCTGCGACATATGCTTTTCTATCATTAACTTTGGCTTCTTGAACCATGTCTTCTATGGCAAGGGTTGCTGTTACTCCGAGTCTTGGGACATCGGTAATATCTAGAATTAATACTTGGTAGTTACGAATAAGCATCATTCTCTCTGTTATGCCCTTTGCGGCACCAAAACTTAACGGCCCGCGAAGTCTGAACAGCATTACATCTCCTGAGCAACGATCTAAAAGTGCTTGTTCCTCAGAATTCAAAGGGGATTGTGAGATTGGACTTGCGTTTGTATCATTTACGGGGTTGTCTGCATCCATTCCTTCCAGTTGTGTTTGTGTGATTGAATCAATTGTGAGCATGTTTGCAATAAAAACTCCTACTAGAACTGCCCAAATCAAATCCCAAAACACAGTCATTAATAGAACTCCATACATAACTGCCGCAGTTTTAAGCGATAATTTGTGAGCTCTGAGTAAGAAACCCCAATCGATAATGTCTAAACCAACCTTTATAAGAATTCCCGCTAGAAGAGCAGTTGGTATTTGTTCTGCAAGTGGTCCTGCACCTATAAGAACTATTAAAAGTACTATTGAATGAACCATTCCAGACAAAGGAGTTGATCCACCGGATTTAACGTTTATCACTGTTCTCATTGTTGCTCCCGCACCTGGAAGGCCCGAAAAGAGTCCAGCTACAGCATTACCAATACCTTGTCCGATTAATTCTCGATCTGAATTATGCCTAGTTTGCGAAATATTATCTGCTACTAGAGAAGTCAGGAGAGAGTCAATTGCACCTAAAACAGCAAGTACAAGACCTGCTTTAAGGATGATTGGGAAATATTGATTGAAACTCGGAATATTAAGAGTTGGTACCCCTTTTGGAATTTCTCCGATTCGATCTATAGCTGTATCCCCAAAAAGAAAAATCGAAATAGGAGTAACAATTAATAAAGCCAAAAGTGGTGAAGGTATCCATTGGCTAAGTTTTCTTGGTGTTAGAAAAACTATGCCGAGAGTCATTACTGCAACTCCTATTGCAGCACCATTTGGTTGAAAATTAGATATAACAGTTGTCAGAGATTCTATTACTCCTCCTCGTGTACTTATTCCAAGTAATGGTCCAATTTGTAAGGCAATTATTATTACCCCTATTCCAGACATGAAGCCCGATACAACCGAGTATGGGACAAGTGTTATGTATTTACCTAGTTTTAATATTCCAAATACAATTTGGAATAAACCTCCAATAACAACTGCTGCCATTACAAGAGGCAAAATTTGTTGCGCAGCAAGATCTCGAGGAACTCCAGCTGCGGCAAGACTGGCAATAACCCCAGCCACCGTAACGCTCATTGGTCCAGTAGGACCACTGACTTGAGCAGGTGTGCCCCCAAATAAAGCTGCTAAGAAACCAACTACAACTGCTCCATAAAGTCCATAAATGGCCCCTCCAGGTCCAAGTGCCGCATTACCAAACGCAAGCGCCAGAGGAAGGGCTACTACGGCAGCGGTAAGTCCTCCAAGTACATCACCTCTGAGGTTTTTCAAATGAAAGCCGTGAATAAGTGACACGTCCGCTCTCCAAAATCCACATAACTTTTCTTAGCCTATATCTTCAAGGTGGCTATCGTTCGGGCTTCCCTCCATTTAATAATTCCCAATGCTTAATTTGAGCTGAGAAAATATCTTTAAATACAGCTGAAAGATTTATAGGAGAATATGCCTTCTGGAGAATTTCGAGATTATTTCAATATTCTTGGAGTGGATCGAAATGCCAGTGAAATAGAAATAAAGCAAGCCTTTAGGAAACTCGCTCGTAAATACCATCCAGATGTGAATCCAGGGAATAAAGAGGCAGAAGCAAAATTTAAAGAAATTGGTGAGGCTTATGAAGTGCTTTCAGATTCAGATAAAAGGCGACGCTATGAGCAATTTGGTCAATATTGGAATCAAGGTGCTGACAAGGGAAGAGGAGGTGTTGACGTTGACTTTGGAAATTATGGAAATTTTGATGAATTTATTAATGATCTTTTAGGCAGATTTGGAGGTGTTAGAGGGGGCACAGGTT
>CETG01063655.1_pt1 | contig 18559 bp, 17 predicted proteins | sample 361471 | NCBI WGS metagenome assembly CETG01 (sample SAMEA2622696, study PRJEB7988) | marine metagenome | isolation source: saline water (ENVO:00002010), including | reverse complement strand
ATTGAATGAATGCAATTTTATAGATTCTGACTTACTAAGTGTAGAAAATTATTGGATTCAAAGCGTGTCTTAGGCACAATGTTATCGATTGTTGAAAGGGACAGCCCTAATCCTTTGAATGTCCTTAGTTCCTTTATTGCCACTTTTCCATCGATTTAATAGAGAGTTTTTTGATGGCTTGCTTGTCCGAAGATCTAAAGCAATTGTTTCGATTCGTTGGAGCGACGGTCGTTTGACCAATACAGCTGGTTTTTATCAACGTGGTCCAAACCTACGTTGCGAAAAAGGTGCTGAAATAGTTCTCTCTAGACCTGTCTTGATTAATCTTCCTCTTCAAGCAATTGAAAGTACGCTTTGTCATGAAATGATTCATGCGTGGGTTGATTTGGTTTTGCGTGTTAAGGAGGTGCATGGAGCAAATTTTCGAGCAAGAATGAAGTTAATTAATTCTTCGCAAGATCGATTTCAAATATCTGTCCGTCATAACTTTCCTCTGCCTAAAAAACCTCCAAAATGGGTAGCAAAATGTTATTCATGTGGATTGAGCTTGCCTTATAAACGTTTGGTGAGAGGAGCGGCTTGTAAGCGTTGTTGCGATACGCTTCATGGAGGAAGTTGGCATCCAAGCTGCTTGCTGACTTATGAGCCTCTTGTACGGGAGTATTAAATTGAAAATCTTTTTGGCAGTCCTTCAAATCTCTGGATTTTTTATTGTTTTCATAGGTTTACAACGAGAATATTGGATAAAGCAAAAGCGTGGTTAAGGTTTAATTATGTATTCATATAGAAAAAGGAACCAAAATCGTCAACGTTCACGAGATCCATTAGAACGACGCATGGACCAGTGGATTGAAACAGGTAGGCAGTTTGTTGATGGTGTAGCAGGTACTCGCCCTGGTCAAAGAAGGTCTGGTAAATCCATTGGGTCTGGTTTAGATAATGTTGGAAGATGGGTGGGCGACAAAATAGACTGGTTTTTTGAAGAAGAGGATGATTGGGTGGAACCATGGGAGCTTGAAAAGCCTTCACAAACGCAAGTCTCTTCACAAAAAAGGCCTTTAGGGGCTATTTCTCTTAGAGGGAGAAAATCTCTTAGTCCCTCAGCTTCTTCTAATTCAAAAATTGTTAATGAAGTTGATCGAGAGGAATCATGGCCTGATGATTCCAGTTTTAGAATTAATAGATGGGAGCGCCAACAAGTTAAAGAGAATCAAATTTCACGTAATTCTTTATCAGAATCACCTGATTTTAAAAGAGTTTCTACACGGCCTCTGCCTCGATCAAGCCGAAGACGAAATTAAAGTAAATTATTGAATTTCCTCGTCTTTTCTAGGTGTTGAACCTAGCCATTTTTCTAGTGAAGGACTAAAGACTTCTCTTATTACAGTTAGTTCTTTTTGACGACGGAAAAAACGATAATGCCTACTCCAAAATGGTCCTATCGCTTGGAATTCAGATTCAAGCCAATTGGCATTGACTAATGCGAGTCCATCTACTTCTCGAAAAAGTTCAAAGCGATCTTGGGTGAGACTTTTCCAGATGGGCTGATCTTTCTTTTGAAGATGTTTCTTTGCTTCAATTAGATTCCACCAACTTTCTGCCCATGCGAGGGTCTTATGACCACATTGCAGCCATACTTGTCTTCTTAGTAAAGGTTTTTGTAAGTCTTGAACTTCTAAGGGTGCATCTTGAGAGGGAAACGATTCTTCTTCCATGGCAATTAGTTTTACAGCAACCTCAAAGCCTGTTAAAAGTTTCAGGTGACGCGTGGGACTACCATCTCCTAAAAGCATGAGTTTCCATGCTCCAGATAGTTCTTTAGGAGCAGCACCAGAGAGAACAGTTTCTGCGTTTGCCTTCCATATTATTTTTGGTGAGTTGAGAAGATTGCTAACTAGCTTCACCTCCACGTTTCACTTGATATTTCGCGATTAATTTTTCTTTGTTTATCTTTATTCAACCTGGATTTATTTTTTTGAAGGGTTTGAATTTTTAACCATACAAGTAGAGCGTTGAGATCTGCTTTGCTGACACCAGGTAATTTGGCGGCATGACCAAGATTGAGAGGCCGAGATTTACTTAAACGTTCTCGAGCTTCTTGAGAAATTGTCGTAATTTTATTGTAGTCAACTTCTTGAGGAAGAGCTCTTTTACTTTGTCTGATTAGCTGATTGATTTGACTTTCTTGACGCTTAAGATACCCGCTGTATTTAATATCTATTTCGGCGCCTTCTCGCACGTCTATATTTAGAGTGGAACTCATTAGTTTATGCTTAACTAGATCACTTGAATGTATTCCTGGACGTCGAAGAAGGTTAGCAAGAGTTATAGAACCTTTTATTGAGGAATTTGTCTCTTTCTCAATAAAAGTAGCTATAGGATCACTAGACTTAATTCTTTCGTTTTCTAGCCGAAATTTTTCTGTTTCTAGAGCTTTTAATTTAGATTGAAAAATGTTCCAACGACGATTATCTATTAACCCTATTTGATATCCAAGTGGTGTGAGACGACGATCTGCGTTGTCACCACGCAAAATAAGACGATATTCACTTCGACTTGTAAGAACTCGATAGGGTTCTCTAAGATCTTGGCTGATTAAATCGTCAATCATTGTTCCGATATAACTTTCTTCTCTTGGAAATGTAACTCCTTCTTGCCTATTAAGGCTTCTTGCAGCATTGATCCCAGCAACTAATCCTTGTGCAGCAGCTTCTTCATACCCTGTTGTTCCATTAAGTTGTCCAGCGCTATACAAGCCTTTTATTTTTTTTGTTTCTAGTGATGGTAAAAGTTGTGTAGCTGGTAAGTAGTCGTACTCAACTGCATAGGCAGGACGGAGCATTGTACATTTTTCAAGTCCTGGAAGGGTTCTTAGTAGTTCAAGTTGTAAGGGTTCCGGAAGGCCAGTAGAAAAACCTTGAACATAAATTTCTGGCGTATCACGTCCTTCGGGTTCTAAAAAAATTTGATGAGATTCTTTCTCTGAGAAACGAACAATTTTGTCTTCTATTGATGGACAATATCTTGGTCCTTTGCTATTAATAAATCCACCATATATAGGTGTTAAATGAAGATTGTCTTTGATTAGTTGATGTGTGGCTTTTGTTGTACGAGTAATATGACAACTCATTTGCTCTCCACAGACCCATGATGATGGATCGAATGAGAAAAAACGATCAGAAGCATCACTAGGTTGTTCTTCTAATGAATCAAGATTGATACTCCTTCGATCTACTCTTGCAGGTGTTCCAGTTTTTAGACGATCGATTTGAAATCCTAATTTTTGTAATTCTTGAGTCAGTCCTTCAGCAGCTTGTTCTCCCGCTCTTCCCGCAGGCATAGATTGATTTCCTATCCAAATCTTGCCCCCAAGAAAAGTTCCAGTAGTTAAAACGACTGCATCCGCATAATAGATTGATCCAAAATACGTTTTAATACCTTTTATTTGCCATATTTGTTCTTTACTAGACCATTCATTTTGGGTGTTTGATGTTTGTAGCTCATTGACTTCAAGACCAGTAACCATTGCTTCTCGAAGGGTCAAGTTAGGCGTCTTTTCTAATAATTTCAGCATTTCACGCGAATATAAACGTTTGTCTGTTTGAGCCCTTAATGCTCTTACGGCAGGACCGCGGCTCGCATTAAGAACTCTTTTTTGTAAGGCTGTTTGATCCGCTAATTTTCCAATTACACCACCTAACGCATCGACTTCATGAACTAGTTGACTTTTGGCTGGCCCTCCTACGGCAGGATTACAAGGTTGCCATGCAATACGATCAAGATTAAGTGTAAATAAAGCTGTTGATAGACCTAGTCGCGCTGTTGTAATAGCAGCTTCGCAGCCTGCGTGCCCTCCACCGACAACAATTACATCGAATTTCTCGTTAGCAATATTTGTTTTGCTCATTTATTCATTCTTAGTGATTAATTAGGACATCATTGAAATTTATTTATGCGGCTAAGTTTCTAAACCTTGTAAATTGTGGCTCGAAAAGTAATTTAACTGTACCTATGGGACCATTTCTATGCTTTGTCACTATTAGTTCTGTGATTCCTCTATCAGTGGTCTCTGGGTTGTAATACTCGTCTCTATAAATCATTAAGACTAGATCAGCATCTTGCTCTATTGATCCAGACTCTCTTAAGTCACTTAGCATTGGACGTTTGTTTGTTCGAGATTCAACTCCTCTGCTTAATTGCGAAAGTGCTATGACAGGAACTTTCAGCTCTCTTGCCATTGCTTTTAATCCCCTCGTAATTCTTGAGAGTTCTTGTACTCTATTGTCAGGTGTTGTGCCTTCCATTAATTGTAGATAGTCGATAACTATTAGCCCTAGCTCTTTCCCTTGCTCGGCTATTAGTCTTCGACATAGTGAACGCATTTCCAGAACACCAGAATTTGGTTTGTCATCTATATACATTGGTAATTGACCTAACGTATTAATTCCCTGTCCAAGGAGAGGCCATTCGTCTTGTTGTAGACGACCCGTTCTTAGCCTTCCACTTTCAATACCTACTTCCATTGAAAGCAGCCTGTAAGTGAGTTGCTCTTTGCTCATTTCAAGACTAAATATACAAACAGGAAGGTTATGCAATTGAGCTACATTTTTTGCAAGGTTTAAAACAATTGATGTTTTACCCATTGCAGGTCTTCCAGCTACAATTATTAAGTCACTACGTTGAAGACCTTGAGTCATTGCATCTAGATCGTAAAAATTTACTGGAATACCTGCGACAGATGCACCTATTGATCGACTTTCAATTTCATTAAATGTACGTGTAAGAATTTCTGCTGTAGAGGTAAGCCCTTTTGATGGTTTCTCTTGACTTATTGCGAATATTTTTTGCTCAGCTTGATCTAGTGCTTCTTCCATTGGTAGTTTTTGATCGAATCCCAGTTTGATCACTTCATTCCCTGAACGTATAAGTTGACGGCGCAAAAATTTATCACTAATTAATTGCGCCACTTGTTCTATCGAGGCAGTTGATGTGACTCTTTCTACAAGTTCGACCAATCGATTATTTCCACCTATTTTTTCTAGACTTCCTGTATCTGCAAGCCAAGCACTCATTGCAGTTAGGTCTGTCGGTTTTCCTTGTCCATGCAACATAAGTGCAGTTCTATATATTTCTCTATGCGCATTCAGATAAAAAGCTTCAGGTTGTATTAAATCTGCGACACGATGAATTGCATCTGGGTCTAATAAAATTCCACCAAGAACTGCTTCTTCTGCTTCTAAATTTTGAGGAGGAATTAAATCTGTCTGTGCTTCAAATCTTGGCTCTTGAGCTTTAGAAGAGAACTCTAAGGATTGAGATTTTCCTTTGAAACTTTTTGCATTGTCTTTGGAAGGTACGCTAACCATATTGATAGGTAATTCAAATTAAGATAGATGGCTACTTTTTTCGTTTAGGAAAAAGCAAGGACCTTAGTAACTCACTACTTCAAGATTAATTTCGGCAGTGACCTCACTATGAAGTTTGATTTGAACTTTGTATTTTCCTATTCCATGAATTTCGGGTACATCAATAGTTCTTCGATCTATTTCTTTTTTAGTGGCTTCTTGAATGGATTCTGCAATATCTCCATTTGTGACTGAACCAAATAAAGTGCCATCTTCTCCCACTTGTTTCTTGACTGTGAATCTCCCAATTGTCACCAGTGCGGTTTGAAAGTTTATAGCTTCTTGTTTTAAAGCTTGTTCTTTTTCGACTTGCTTTGTACGTCGATGCTCAACTTGTTTGATTACCGCAGGTGTGACTGGTAAAGCTTTTCCATATGGAAGAAGGAAATTACGAGCGTAACCAGGAGCGACCTCTACAAGATCTCCATCCTTACCAAGACTAAGAATGTCTTCGCTGAGTACAACTTTTACTCTTTTTGCCATGATTTTACAGAGGATTAACCTTTTCTTTAGCTGTCTTATCTATAAGCTTACGACGAGACAGGGAGCCTAATCTTTTTAGCAAATCCTAAAGCGTTTAATAAGCGAATATGTTGCCAAGTTAAATCTACTTGGTTTTTTTGGAGTCCATGACGGGCTGAATTTGGGAAAGCATGATGATTATTATGCCAACCTTCTCCAAACGTAAGAGCTGCTACCCAAGCATTATTTTTTGAATTATCACCACTATCAAATACAACAGAACCCCAGCAATGAGTAGCTGAATTTACTAACCAAGTAATGTGATAAACAAATACTAAACGAAGAGGAACACCCCACAGAACCATTGACCATCCGCCTACATGAGTTGCATCACCTATCCAGAAAAGCAGCCCTGCTAAGGGTAGTTGGAGGAATAAAAAGTATTTATTTAACCATCGATAGTATGGGTCTTTGGTTAAATCTCCTGCCAGACGAGGCACTGTATCCATAGCAGGAACATGTTCAAACATCCATCCCATATGACTCCACCAAAAACCTTTATTACTGTCATGATGATCTGGCTCAGTATCAGAAAAAGTATGATGGTGTCTATGCAGACCCACCCAGTCAATTGGTCCATGCTGGCAACTTAACGCTCCACAAGTTGCAAAGAATCTTTCTAGCCATTTGGGTAGTTGGAATGAGCGATGTGATAGAAGACGGTGATAACCAAGGGTCACACCAAGACAAGCTGTCACCCAATAAAGAATTAAGAAGGCTGTTAGTGCTTGCCAGCTCCAAAATCTAGGCAATAAAGCAAATATTGTTAATCCATGAATTGCTGCCATAAAAACCACTGTTCCCCAGCGTCTATGAAGCCTGTCTGGTTGAAGAGCACAGGCTTTTAATGGCGAGCGAAGTTTTTCAGAAGCTTCAGCAGCTTTGCTCGCATCCACTGGCCTTGAAAGTGGAGCATTGGCTTCGATCACACTGGCAACCATTAGTGATCCGTAAAGTAGAGTGCTTATAATACCTGATAAGGATCAATATCACTCCATTAATATGATCTGCTACATGATTTTGTGACTACAGGGTTTCGCGATCAACTGTCTAAGGGAAGAAGAGCAATGGCTCATTTGATTCATGTATGGCATGAACGCAATGGGTGGTCTCATAAGGTTCTTCCCGCATTAGCAGAATGTCTTGATTTAGGAAGAGTGCATAATTCTCAAATTTCAAACCTTCGTAATGGAAAGTTGTCTTCGCCTGGCCCAGAAGTTTTTTTGGCTTTAGCTCAGGCCAATACAATTCTCGACCAAGGTATAGATACAATTCGAGATAAATTAATTGATGCTCACCCAGATCTTTTGAGGGTTTTGCGGGATTCGGCAATACCTATAAAATCTAATGATGGCAAAGCACTTGGTGCAGGTGATTTCTTTGAGATTTTTCTTGGTCTATCTCCTCTTCCATCAGCCTTTGATTGGTTTATTGAAGATCATGAGGCTGTGATTTTGAGTGCGGCTTTGTCTGAATATTTGTGCAATGGAAGGTCTTGGAGGCAATGTCGAGAGCAAGTTATGAACGCTTACCCTGTTAGAAAAGAAAATAGAAGAGAGAGATTCGCTGAGGTTATGTCAGGTTTAAGGGATTATACCGCTGAAGAATTAGATGGAGAATTACTTGATTTGCATGAGACTCAGTGTTCTCTTGAGGGAAATTGTTTGAAGAGTGCAGATAGTTTTTTAGAGGATTTACGAAAAAGAGCCTTAGTACTTAAGGGTCAATAAATAAAACTATTTAATTGGTTTTTGAAATGCCTAATAAATTGAATCTTGAATTGAAAGGAGATTATTCAATAGAGGAATCAGTAAATCGATTAATTGATTTAGTGTCTAATAAATTAACTAAGATCTCAGAACAAAGGACTGAAAATGTATCTAGACGACTTGAAAAAGTTTTGAAAGCTTTTTCAAAAGCAAGATTAAATCCTCAACATTTTTTATCTTTCACAGGTTATGCGCATGGTGATCAAGGAAGAGAAACTATAGATCGTGTTTTTGCAGATATTTTAGGTGCGGAAAAGTCTGCCGTTAGGCTTCAATTTGTTAGTGGTACGCATGCTATTACATCTGCTTTATTTGGTGTATTAAGGCCTGGCGACAAATTATTATCAATTACAGGACGTCCATATGAAACACTTGAACAAGTTATTGGATTAAGAGGAAAAGGTCAGGGATCACTTAAGGACTTTGGAGTTATATATGAAGAGATTTCATTGAATCAAGAAGGAAGGGTTGATTTATCTGCTTTGGAGAAAGCATTAACTGTTCCCAAGAAAATGATTTTCATTCAACGAAGTTGTGGATATTCTTGGAGACCATCTTTATCTATTGAGGAGATTAAAAATATTTGCTTTCTTATTCATAAGAGTCAACCTGAATGCATTTGTTTTGTTGATAACTGTTATGGGGAGTTTGTTGAAGAACAGGAACCTACAGATGTTGGTGCTGATTTAATCGCAGGTTCTTTAATTAAAAATCCAGGGGGGACAATAGTTCCAACAGGTGGTTATGTCGCTGGCAGAGCTGATTTGGTTGAACTTGCTTCTTGCAGGCTTACTTCTCCAGGCATTGGATCAAAGGGTGGGACAGGCTTTGCTTTAAATAGATTGGTATTGCAAGGATTATTTCTTGCTCCCCAAATGGTTTCTGAGGCATTAATAGGAGCAGATCTGGTTGCCGGTGTATTTCAAGAGCTTGGATTTGAAGTTCAACCAATACCTGGTGGTCATCGCGCGGATATTATTCAAGCTGTTCGAATTGGTACAACCACTGGCTTGGAAGTAGTTTGCAAGGCATTTCAAGAATGTTCTCCAGTTGGCGCTTATTGCGAACCTGTTCCCTCTGGAATGCCAGGCTATGAAAATGATTTAATTATGGCTGGAGGCACATTTATTGATGGAAGTACTAGTGAATTCTCAGCAGATGCACCTTTAAAACTTCCTTACAACCTTTTTGTCCAAGGAGGTACGCATAGAACTCATGTCAAATTGGCATTAAAACATGCAATTATCGGGCTAGTTAAAGCAGGTTTAGTAGAATTACCTCATGAAATTTAAATTTATTTGGCCCTAATCAATGGCCTTTATCTTCCCCGAACAATTTCGCTTTGCTGATAGTCATGAATATGCCTCATTAGAAGGTGAGTTTGTGAAAATTGGAATTAGCGCTTTTGCTGTTGATCAGCTTGGAGATATTGTTTTTGTTGAACTACCTGAAGTCGGAGATTCTTTAGCAAGAGGAAGTAGTTTTGGTTCTGTTGAATCAGTGAAAGCAGTTGAAGATATGTATGCTCCAATTACTGGAGAAGTTGTCAAAACAAATGAATCAGTGCTGGCAAGTCCTGAGGAATTACAAAACGACCCTCATGGTGAAGGGTGGCTTTTAATTGTGAGACCAGCGAATTTGAAGCAATTAGAAGAGCTTATGGATTCAGCAACTTATTCCAGCAAGGTGTCAGCAAATTAAAAACACTTTGTGTAAATATTGAATTGCCCTGAGAAAATAAAATAGATTTTTAATTTGTTTGTTAGAAAAAAGTTTATGAAGTCATTCAATCATGATTCATCAAGCTTTATTCATAGACATATTGGTATTTCGAATAAAGATCAAGAAAAGATGCTTTCAAGTATTGGTCAAGTTGATTTGAAGGATTTTATATCTGCGATTGTGCCATTAAATATTTTGGAAAATCAGGCGGCAAGTAATTCGATTGGGCAAGGTTGTTCCGAAAAAGAAGCGATAGCAGAGTTGAGCGATATTGCCAGTCAAAATATTGTTAAGCGTTCATTGATTGGATTGGGTTATTACGGGACTTTAATGCCTGCATTAATTCAGAGACAAGTTTTAGAAAATCCAAATTGGTATACAGCATATACACCATATCAAGCTGAAATTGCTCAAGGGCGTCTGGAAGCGTTGTTTAATTTTCAGACTCTGATCTGTGAATTAACAGGTCTTCCAATTGCTAATGCTTCATTACTTGATGAAGCTACTGCAGCCGCTGAGGCAATGAGTCTTAGCTTTGCTGCAAATAAAAAAAGATCGAATGCTAAACGCTTTCTTGTTGATGAACAGATTTATCCACAGACTCTTGCTGTCTTGAAAACTCGTGCTGAACCTTTAGGAATTGTTTTAGAAGTCATTAATCCTCAAGAAGTAGAGATTCAGGAAGATGTTTTTGGCTTGATTTTGCAATTACCTGGACGCAATGGCGCTATTTGGGATCCTTCTTTAGTTGTTTCTAAGGCTCATGTTTTTAATGCTTTGGTCACAGTGATAGTTGATCCGTTGGCTCAAGTTTTAATGACCCCAGTTGCAAATTTTGATATTGACATTGCTGTAGGAAGTGCTCAAAGACTTGGCGTTCCAATGGGTTTTGGTGGTCCTCATGCTGCTTTTTTTGCAACTAGAGAATCATTTAAGCGTCAAGTTCCAGGGAGGCTAGTTGGTCAGTCTATTGACGCAGATGGTCAGCCAGCGTTGCGATTGGCTTTGCAGACCAGAGAGCAACATATAAGAAGAGAAAAAGCAACTAGTAATATATGTACTGCCCAAGTTTTATTAGCTGTTTTAGCTTCATTTTATGCTATTTATCATGGTCCAGAAGGTCTTGAATTGATAGCTAAAAAAATATTTTATTTTCGAGCAAAATTTGAAAAGCATTTACTTAGATTTGGATATACTTTGGAACAGATGATTCGTTTTGATACTATTGAAGTGAATTGTCCTGAAGCTAGTGAAATCCATAGTCTAGCGCAATTAAAAGGTTTTAACTTACGCATACTCCCTTTAGGGAGCTCTTTAGAAAATTCAAAAGGATTCGGAATAACTTTTGATGAATTAAGTACAGAAAATGAATTAACTCAACTGTTGGAAATAATTGCTAAAGCTAAGTCAAAAGTATTTGAACCTTTAATGATAGACGATTTAGAAATTGCTAGCTTGTTAAATGGGATTCCTTTAAGAAAAAGCCCTTGGTTGCAGCAAAATGTATTTCATTCTTTTCGAAGTGAAACAGAACTTTTACGCTATATAAATAGATTATCTAGTAAAGATTTTTCTTTAGTGAATGGAATGATTCCATTAGGAAGTTGTACAATGAAACTTAATGCAACTGCTGAATTAATTCCTATTAGTTGGAAAGAGTTTTCCTCTATTCACCCTTTTGTGCCTACAAATCAATATTTAGGATATCAAAAATTAATCGATGATCTCAAGGTTTGGCTTGCTCAATTAACAGGTTTTGATGGAGTTTCATTGCAACCTAATGCAGGATCCCAAGGTGAATTTGCAGGTTTATTAGTTATTAAAGCTTGGCATAAATCTCGTAATCAAAGTTATAGAAATATTTGCCTAATTCCTACTAGTGCGCATGGAACTAATCCAGCAAGTGCAATTATGGCTGGTTTTCGCGTTATAGCAATCAATTGTGATCAACTTGGGAATGTAGATATTGATGATCTGCAAAAAAAATCTCAAGAACATTCAGATAATTTAGGCGCTTTAATGGTTACGTATCCATCAACACATGGAGTTTTTGAACCTAAGATTCGTGAAATTTGTCAAATTGTTCATCAGTACGGAGGACAAGTTTATTTAGATGGAGCGAATTTGAATGCGCAGGTTGGATTATGTAGACCGGGATCATATGGAGCAGATGTGTGTCATTTGAATTTGCATAAGACTTTTTGTATCCCTCATGGAGGAGGAGGTCCAGGCATAGGTCCTATTGCAGTAGCTAAGCATTTGTTGCCGTTTTTACCTTCACATCCTTTTGTAGATTGCGGAGGTGAAAAGTCTATTGGTCCAGTTTCAGCTTCTCCATTTGGAAGTGCAGGAATTTTGCCAATCAGTTGGATGTATATAAGGATGATGGGAGCTAAGAATTTGCGCAAAGCTAGTTCATTAGCAATGTTGTCTGCGAATTATATTGCTCAAAGATTAGAACCTTATTTTCCTATTTTATTTAAAGGATTGAATGGTTTAGTTGCGCATGAATGCATTTTGGACTTAAGGCCTATTAAGCGAAGTACAGGGATTGAAGTAGAGGATGTTGCAAAAAGATTGATGGATTATGGATTCCATGCTCCAACAGTAAGTTGGCCTGTTGCAGGCACATTGATGGTAGAGCCAACAGAAAGTGAAAGCTTTTCAGAATTGAATCGTTTTTGTGAAGCGATGATTTCTATCCGCAAGGAAATAGAAGAAATAGAGCTTGGTGAAAGTGATCCTCAAAACAATCCTCTAAGAAGATCTCCTCATACTCTTTCAGCTATCATTTCTGATGATTGGGATCGTCCTTATTCAAGAAATAAAGCGGCTTTACCTCTAAAAGATCAGCATCAAAATAAGTTTTGGCCTATTGTTTCTCGAATAGACAATGCTTTTGGAGATAGAAATTTAATATGTACTTGTACTCCTCTTGAGGATTTAATAGACGAGTAAAAAAGTTTGCACCCTGGCGAATATGAACTTTTAGAGTTACATTTCGATCGAAAACCGAATAATTGGTTTTTATTTGCTCAGTTTTAGAGAATTTTGACTATTCTCTTCTGCATCGTTTTATTTCGCATGGGGATGTGATGTCATGAAGAAACTTTCTTCTGTTAATGGTTCAAAAAAATTGAAGAATCACAATGATCTCAATTTACCTAACTTTTCTAATAATCTTGACTCTTTAATGAGCAGTGGTGAATTATTCAAAGTTGAAGGTACAAATGTTGTACGAGTTCCATTTGGTGTTCGTCAACCAATTAAGCAGCGTCCAGAGAGATCTAATAATTGGGCAACTTTAATCTTGCCATTGCAACCATTAGGTTCACCTACTCCACCACCTCAAGCAGCTTGATATTTAAGCTGCAATTGTTTTTGTTGAATTCTGTTCAAGAACATCTTTGTAATATCTCCTTAATTGCTCTGTAGAGCTGCCCCATCCCCATTTTTCTGCTTCTTCTCTAGCAGCATTTCTCATGAATTGTCTTTCGACTTCGTCTCCTAAAATTTGTTTTGTTGCTTGAATTAGACTCCCTGATCCTTCGTCAGGGCCATCTGGATTATATAAACAACCATTTTCCCCATTAGTAATAATATCTGGAATACCTCCTCTATTAGCCCCTACAACTGGACAACCTGCTGCCATAGCTTCAAGTAAGACTAGTCCAAGAGTTTCAGTACTGGAGGGAAATAAAAAAGCATCTCCGCATGCATATGCGCTTGCAAGTTCTTCTCCAGATAAATAACCCATAAAAGTAGTAGAGGTGTTTTGAAAAGTTTTTTCTAATTGTTGTCTATGGGGTCCATCACCGACTAGAGCAAGTCTCGTATTTGGAAGTGCATCAAGCACTGGCTTGATTCTTTCAATTTGTTTTTCCGCAGATAATCTTCCTACATAAATTAATAAAGATCCTTCGTCACTGAAATTACCTAGTAGTCTTTTTCTCATTTTTTGATTTCTTAATTCTGGTTTAAAAGTGTCGGTATCAACCCCTCGTTGCCATAAAGCTGTATGTTGAATGCCTTTTTCGCTTAGTTCTTTTACCATCGCAGTGGATGTGCATAGGTTGAGGACTGCTTGATTATGAGCTGCTTTAAGCAATTCCCATAAGAGTGGTTCAAGCATTCCCATTCCATAGTGTTCAAGATATTTAGGAAGATGAGTATGATAACTAGCAATAAGAGGGATATTGTTAGTTTTTGCAAGCCAGATTCCACCTAAACCTAGGACGGCCGGATTTACTACGTGTATAAGGTCAGGTTTGAAATTTTCTAATGCATCGGACACAGCTGGTCCAGGCAGACCAAGTTTTAATTCTGGGTAGAGAGGTAAAGGCATGGCTGCAACGCCAACAACTTTTGCGCCCATATAGCTATCTGGGCAGCCTTCAGGACAAAAAATAATTACTTCTTCTCCAGCTTCAACAAGATATTTAATTGTTTTTGTGAGCCTTGTCACAATGCCATCGACTTTTGGTAAGAAAGTCTCAGTAAAAAAAGCTATTTTCACTTTGATATTGATACGAACATTGCTTTGATCAATTTAGCTATTTTTTTTGATTGCTTTTGCTTGAGTTGATGTCCAAGCTGAAATGCAAGGAATACGTTTTCTATCACATCTGTCAGACCATTTTTTTGCAATATCAACTACTTCAGTTAATAAACCATCATCGAGAGTAGTTGGATTTAGTCCTAATTCTATAAAACATCTATTATCAACAATTAAATCGTTTTCAACGGCTTCATTGCGGGGATTTGGCAAATAATTGATTTTGGCTCCAGTTAAAGAAGATATTTTTTTTGCTAATTCACTAACTTGATGGCTTTCAGTCATTTGATTGAAAATCTTGACTCGTTCACCTTTGCTTGGTGGATTTTCTAAAGCGAGTTGAACACATTTAACTGAATCACATATATGAATGAAAGCTCTGGTTTGCCCTCCTGTGCCATGAACAGTTAATGGATATCCAATAGCGGCTTGCATTAAAAACCTATTAAGAACTGTTCCATAATCACCGTCGTAATCGAACCGGTTTGTAAGACGAGGATCCCTACTGGTTGCTTCTGTATTAGTTCCCCAAACAATTCCTTGATGGAGGTCAGTAATTCTTATTTGGTCATTTTTGTTGTAATAAAGAAATAGGAGTTGATCCAGAGTTTTTGTCATGTGATAAACACTTCCTGGACTTGCAGGGTGAAGAATTTCTTCTTCGAATCGACTCCCATCTGGTTGAGGAACTTCTACTTTTAAATAACCTTCTGGAATAGTTGCTCCTCTATGAGAACCATATCCATAAACGCCCATTGTTCCTAAATGAACTATATGAATATCCAGACCACTTTCTACTATTGCTGCAAGAAGATTGTGGGTTCCATTGACATTGTTGTCGACTGTATATCTTTTAGTCGCACAGTTTTTCATTGAATACGGAGCAGCGCGTTGTTCCGCAAAATGAACAATTGATTGAGGCTGTTCTTCAATTAGAAGATCAACCATTCGTTGAAACTCTTTTGAAATATCTAAGTTGAGAAACCGAATTGGTTTGCCACCAATCTCTTCCCACGCTTTTAACCTATCACCAATACTGACAATAGGAGTGAGTGATTCAACCTCTAGATCAATATCGATTTTTCTGCGACTTAAATTGTCCACAATTAAAACTTCGTGACCTTGGTCAGCCAAGTTCACGGCACATGGCCATCCACAGAAGCCATCACCACCAAGGATAAGAACTTTCACTTCACTCTCCAGCCAAAAAGCTAATCAGTAAGCATATGCAAGTTACTACAAGGATTTCACTTGATTGTGAAAGAGAAAGCAAATAAACCTATTAAAAGAAGTGATCCAGCTGCAATTAAAAGCTTGAATCCATTGGTACTACTGGGTTGCTCGCTTATTACTTCAATTTGAGGTTCTTTCGCAAATGCGTTAAGGCGCCCTTCAGATTCTTTCGTAACTGTCATTTTTCTATGTAATCGTCTCGGCGGACCTTATGAGCTAATTAATCATCTTTGTAATTCCGTTACGTAGCTTTACTCAATTCAAACATTCTTCGATGGGATTATGCCCTTAGAAGGTGAGCTAGCGCTTGCTTGTGATTTTGCTTCCAATCTTCCTGCTAAATAAGCTTCTCTGCCTGCTGAGGTGGCTTTTGCCATTGCTGAGGCCATTAAGGACGCATCTTTGGCTAACGCAATAGCACTATTGACTAATAATCCATCTGCACCCATTTCCATGGCATGAGCTGCCTCGCTTGGCACACCTATTCCTGCATCAACAATCACAGGCACCTTTGCATTTTCGATAATAATTCCAATATTGCTTTCATTCTTTAGTCCTTGAGCTGAACCAATAGGAGAGCCAAGAGGCATGACTGTTGCACAGCCAATCTCTTCAAGTGTCTTTGCTATGAGTGGGTCTGAATTGATATAAGGAAGAACAGTAAAACCTTCTTTAATAAGTTGCTCTGCAGCTTTTATAGTTCCAATTGGATCCGGTAAAAGATATTTTTTATCAGGGATTACTTCTAATTTTATAAAATTATTATTTTCTTGGCCAGCTAATTTAGCTAACTCTCTTCCTAGCCTCGCTATTCTAATTGCCTCTTCTGAAGTGCTACAGCCAGCAGTGTTAGGTAGCATCCAGAAATCATTCCAGCTAATTGCTTCCATAAGCCCTTTGTGCCCTGCTTCTAAAGCTTGAATTCTTCTAACAGCAACAGTGACTATTTCACATTGTGAGTTTTTTAAGCTTGACTTCATTGTATCTAAATCTACATATTTACCTGTTCCTGTAAGCAGTCTGCTTTTAAAATCCTTATTGCCAATAGTTAAAAAATCTTTTTTTTGATTCATTTGAATATGTTGTAAGAATTATTTAAAAGCCTTTTTCATTTGTAGTATTATTTTCATCTACCACTTTTATTCTTTGGAGTTTTTTAAACTCTTTCATAGCAGTTTTATTTTTGGGATCAATTTTTAATACTTTATTATATAACTCATAAGCTTCGTCTGTTTTCATTAAACGCTGTTTTGCAAAGGCTAGATTATTGAGTGCAACTGGATAGTTTTCTTTTGCTTTTAATGCAGTCTTATAGTGCTCAACTGCTTCTTTGAAATTATTTTGAGCAGCAAGAGAGAAACCTAAAGCATTCTCAATTAAAGCTTTCGCTTCGATTGGTTCGTTTTTTAGAGTTTTTAATGCTTTCCTGAGTGTAGATGTAGCTTGAGGGTACAATCTTTTTCTGAGTTGTACAGAAGCAAGTTCATAAAGTTCACCTGAGTCATCTGAGGCAGAAGAATTAGATTTCTCTAGTCTTGAGAGCTTTGATTCATCTTTTCGTGTTTTTAAGAGTTGTCGGCCCACTAAAATTGCAATAATTAATAAAAGGCTGCTAAGGCCTATTAAGTATGTCTCTGGTAATGATATGTTCATGATTTCTAAGTATAACTCTTGTTAGAGGCAAAAAATCGGAGGCTTTAAATAAAATAAGCTTTATTGTATTCACTTAATTAATAAATTCATAATAAAATGTTTTTTCTATTTAAATTTTAATGCTTTATGTTATTTGCATTAAATATTTATTTGAAATTTCTAAAATCTTTTATTACTTATCTCGCAAATTAAGTTAATTCTTTGCTTTAGAAACTACTGAGCTAAATGTTTGAGGATCTACTACGGCAAGTTGAGCCAACATTTTTCTGTTTATACGAATATCAGCTTTTTTCAAACCTCCCATAAGATTGCTATAGGTTGAGCCATTAATTCTTGCAGCTGCATTAATTCGCGCTATCCATAATCGCCTGAAATCTCTTTTTCTTCGCCTTCTATCTCTATATGCATTACATAGAGCTTTCATTACGCGTTGGTTGGCAGTTCTAAATAACTTTCCATTTCCTCCTTGGAATCCTCTTGCAAGACGGAGAATCTTATTCCTGCGTTTGCGGGCTACATTTCCTCTTTTGACTCGTGACATATCAAATCTAAATAGTGGGGAATTAATTAATGAGTTGAATAAACAATTTTTCTTAAGCGTAAATTAATCTAGGCATATGGAAGCATTCTGCTCACATTGTCCGAATCACTATCATCCACAATTGCTTTTGTTGCTAGATGACGCTTTAGTTTCGGGCTTTTATGATCAAGCAAGTGATTGCGAAATGCTCTTCTGCGCATAAACTTACCAGTGCCAGTTGCTTTAAACCGTTTGGCTGCAGCTTTGCGGGTCTTAAGCTTAGGCATTTCTATTCGAAATAGAACAATTAGGAAGACTACGACTTAGACCTGCCTTAAGCCAAGCCTTAAACATTATCAAATCGCTTTATTAACATCCTTGATCAAAAAAAAGAATTTTTTTTGTCATTCTTTGCTTCTTCTTGTTGCTTTTAGTTTTAGTGCTCATAAGCGCTCCGCTAGAGCAGAGTATTTACTTGACTCAAACATTGATTCTTTATCTACGCACCAAGTAGTACCAAGGCCTCCTAGATTAATAGATAAAAAATTATTGTATGTTGGGCTTGCATCTTATTTAGGGAAAGGTACAAAGCAAAATTTTCCTGCTCCTTCAATAAGTCTTCTGAGTGCTGAAAAACTATTAATTTTAAAAGATTCAACTGGAATTATTCATAAAGCATCTTCAATAGAAATTTCTTGGCGAACGATTTCTCTCCCAAAATCAAAAATTTTTAGTCGACAAGTCGCTGGACCTTTTGCAAGTTTCGAATCGGCTAATCAGTTTGCTAGCAAATTGAAATTGAACAATATTTCATCGGTGATTGCTTATCCACAAAATTGGGAGGTTTGGGTCTCATCTGATATTCAAATTCCTAAAGGGATGAACTTTAGAAATGTTCAAAAGAGTTTTGATTTTCAAATTAGGCCTTTATTGAAATTAAAAAATGGAGAAATACTTTTGTCAGGGCCGATATCTATAGAAGCTAAAGGAGGTTTGAAGTGGAAGGGCGGTTTCTATGGTGACCAATTTTTATTAACTGCAGATTCATATGGAACTTGGACACTCGTCGAAAAAGTGGGATTAGAGAAGTATCTAAATGGAGTAGTGCCTCATGAGATTGGTGCAGGAGCGCCTAAGAACGCTTTAGCGGTTCAAGCAGTTTTGGCCCGTACATGGGCAT
>CETG01160163.1_pt1 | contig 18567 bp, 19 predicted proteins | sample 361471 | NCBI WGS metagenome assembly CETG01 (sample SAMEA2622696, study PRJEB7988) | marine metagenome | isolation source: saline water (ENVO:00002010), including | reverse complement strand
CGATGAAGTTCACCTGCATCCAACCAAAATGAGCTACAACTTGGGCAACCGTCAATTTCAATCGGCTCTGTTAGGCTGCCGTCCAAGCGTTGAAACGAGAAACTTCTAACCTTCATTTGAGATTCACAAAATGGACAATCAATATCATCAGGCGTTCCTTCTTCTACGAATCCCTCATGCATCTCTTGTAGTTTCTCCGAGCAAAATGATGAAGCTGCTGCATCGGCATTTAGTAACATACCAGAACAAGTTTCGCAGTGATGAATCCCATTGCGAATGTATGCCGATCTCTCGGATGCAGAAGGAGGTACCAACTCCGAACCATCGCGGGGACAAACGTATGTTGCAGGGACTCCTGCCATAGTTCTTCGACTGTGCTTCATATCTTCAATACTCACCCGTCATAGGCTCAATTCTGAATGAATCAAGCTAACTTCACAGGCCATCGAATCTTCTCTTCAAATAGTCTCGAAGTTCTTTCGTTAGTATGTCCCTTTCTTGTTGGTGTGGTTTCTCAACATCTAATTTCATTCATGACTGCGCAGTTTGCTCAACCGTCGCTAGAGGAATTACAGGTTGGCCTAATCGCGAAATACCCGATGAATCCGAATTACAAGAAACAAATGCGATGTTGAATTCGGGAAGAGGACTAACCACTGAACAAAGATTGTTGATGTTGGCGGAGTCACAAACAATAGATGCAAATTTACCGCGTGCATTTCGTTCCCAGAGAGGTAAAAGACAAGCTTGGAGTCAATATGCATCCAATCTTTGGAAAGAACTAGCGTCAAAAATACCATACGGTAACATTGGAAATTTGAGACTGCCATTACCAGGCACTGCGTTCCTTACTATTCATGGTGAAGGGGGAGTTATGTTCATCGATGAAATAAGACTAACTGGGCCATTACCTCTACTAGATATTGCGATTTGGCTTTCCTGTCCTGATAGAGTTAGACTGATTTCTGATTGGAAGCTGTTCTTGTTGGCTATGTCTTGTTGTATGAGGGAGTGTACACCTGGAGCAATCGAAAATTGGTCTGAATGGTTTAGACACAATACTTGGCAAGGGGTTGATACGCTTCAATTCCACCAAGATGGGTTTAATCCTGAGTCACTTAGACACCCATACCTAAAGTGGATCAGCCTGATTGAAGATGAAATATATCCTGATAGAAATAGACGTGAAATTGTCGATGGAAACTTGGATATCATCCTCAATCAGGGAGGCATTACGGGAGAAAGGTGGGCAGCGATAGTAACTGGGCCTGCAAATGGAAGAAGTAAAATTCTCCATCAGACAACTACTCCAAAATTAGTTGTTGTAAACAATCGTTTTTGCTTACTTGCACTAAATCGAGGTAAACCGACAGCCATACCATTAGTGGTTGAACCAAAGGTCTGGAGGCTCTTGATTTCGTGGACTTTTTCGCCACCTGATTCTACAGAAGCAAAGCTATTGAGCGGATTGTTTTGGAGTTGGAATTCACAAAATGAAAGTTGGCTCCCTGATGCCAACGAACGGCGATCAATACATTTCCTCAAGGACACTGTAGAATCGCTAGAGGATTTTTCTTCTTTGATTCCTGAAAAGTTGGATGGAATGAATGCACTCAAAATCAAGGCGCTTAGTGGAATCACCTACCTGATTACACCAACCGCTAGTATGATGAAATACAAGGTTAGAGCAATACCTCATGAATCAATGATTTCAGATGTCGATGAAAGAGGACTTTCAATCTGTATAGATAGCGACGCGTCGGATTCACTACCTGCGGGAGACGTGGTAGTAAGTTACCTGTTGTCATTACGAAATGATGTAGTTAGCCAGAATCAAATCTTCACCATTGGTCACCTACTTACTTTGTTAGAAATGTACCCTAACTGGAAACAGAGGATTCATGGAAGCCCAAATTGGTGGGACGAGTTAGTCGAAAGATACAATCCTGAGGGAGTCCAAGAAGAATATCTTGAAGAAGAAGAAGATGAGTACTGGGAAGAGGAGGATATTCCATATGAAAACCCTCCAGACCATATTTTCGAAGAAATAGAGCAAGCACACGACCATAGATTTAGACAAATAATTCTCCAACAGTTGAACGCGCTCCCAAACGACGAACGTAGAGAACGATTCCGAGAGGCGGTTGAGACTTTATTCGTTGGATTTGGTGGAGATGTGACCGATTTGGAGGAAGCTCAATGAGTCCGTGCAAAGGTTGTGGTGTTTCCGAAGAAAAGGATTTTTGTGACCTGTGCGATATCTTAATTCCTGCTATTGGAGGAACTTCATTACAACTAGTACCTAACGATCATGAAATGAATTCAGCTGTATCTAGAATTGGATTAAGGAGAGGGCATAAAGGAATTTTTTGGTCAGATTTAGATATGAATCTTAAAGATTCAATTCATTGGATAAAGTCACCAAGGAAAATTCCTGATTCTCATTGGATTACTGAACCTCCAGGACGCTGGTTTTTGGATGACCAAATGAAAGAAGAAATTGAAAATGGAAGAGATTTTGATGGAGATTTTTCAGCAAGAAGACGATTACAAAGAGGAGGTATACTACCAGATGGTAGTTACCTAACCTGGGCTAATGGGCAGTTTTTACTAGATGGAATACCAATTTCAGTACCTTACCTTACATTAGAGAAATTAATTCAGCATGATGATGCTGACCAGATTGATTGGAGAAGTTTTCTATTGTCATTGAATATAGCATGCTCAAGGATTGAACCTAACCCAGGCCGTACCCAATTTATGGAGAGACCTAGGCGTTATGGGAAGCAATTCTCACTACATCCTGTTATCCGCTATATTAGACCGGAAATAATCAATGAGGAATTTGGTCGAGGTTTAGCATTTCTCAATAGACATAATCGCGATATGAATCTCTCAATCCCAAAGCGTTTGATTGAGCAATTAATGTGGTTCAGGCGATGGACAAATTCCTTCGACACACAAGATATGGGAAGGAATGATCTGTTGGTTTGCAAAACTTTCCAAATTAGACGTGGAAGAATCTATCTGTATATGCGTCAAGAAATGAAATGGAAGACGAGGAGAATTCCGGCAAATCTCGGCTTAATCTCTCGCTTACTGAATTGCGCCCTATCTCCAATAAGTCATGACGACTTTCAATTTCTAAGGTGCCTACAATATGGCTTACTGACAAGTGAAGATACGGCATTAAGTGAAGCCGACGCAAAAGGAATTGAGTTTCTACGGAGTATTCTCAATAACGATAGAGTAAACCTAGATAGAAAGAAATCTATTTTCCTCGTTGAAGGAGTATCTGGAGTTACTTGGAGTATTTCTCCAGGCAATGGACCACATGGTAGTAGATTCAGGGTAAGAGTCAATTCCGTAAACAATGGAAATATGCCAGGGCGGTTGAGGGAGGGAGTTTGTATTGTAGAAACTCCAGAATTGCGTGGTTTAGTTCTAGGAGATGCAATTGGAACGATTATACTCAGTCTACTTGATGATGTAACGGCTTCTCGTGAAATAGAAACTCTAGAACCCGCTGTTAGATTTGCGTTAAATGGCCAAAGACAAGGTCAAGATTTCTTGGAACGTCTCGGTCGACGAGCTGGAAGAGAATATGAGTTGCGAAATCGTAATGCTGAAGCCGAACAAATCCGAGACATGGAGAGGAGGAGAGCCGATGCTGAAGAACTGGCGATTAGAGCAACTGTACAATTTCCACGTCTTTGGAGCGTTCTCCTACGGCTACCACTTGGTACGACTTTGACTTTTACAAGACAAGACGAGGGGGGCAGTCTAGTTCAAATCCAAGGTTATGCGACTACGATTAACATGCGAAATGAAATCGAAGAAGAATTAGTCAATGAGATGCTGAACTCTTCCGGATGGATTCTAATGGCTGATCTTCCTAATGACCCAAATCACCCACATGGAGTATACCGTATGTACACTAGACAAGAGCACCCACGACAAAACTTAGCCAATGTGGCACACCGATTTGGAGAAATTTTGGAACCGATGATTACAATCGGTCAGAGGATGAGAATTGCACCAGGTCCAGTTTGGGCTAATTTCGAAAGAAGAGACCCAGGTGTGGGCCCGCTACCTCCAAACACCGATCAGCCTCTAGATTAGTGTCCTATGCAGTGGATGACGAAGAGCCTCTTCTAGAAGGGCCACGTAGTATTTCTTTGATGATTTTCTTTTGGTTCGAGGATAGGCTATTGAGACGCTTTGTTGCTTCTGCTATTGCAAGTTTTACAACTTGTTTTGCACTCTTTGAACCGTGTGGAGGAGTATCGCTGACAGATGGACCATGTAACGGTTCATCCCATTCTAGAAGGACCTCTAAAGCAATATCACGAATACGTTGAATTAACTCGCGTGAAAGACCCTCCTCTTTTTCAATTTCCACTAGGTACAAACTAAGTGAGCGTAGAAGTTGCTTTCTTCGGTATTCATCTGGACCCGCGCGGCGAGATTCTAAGCCAATTGTACCTTGTACGATTGGTCCAATTCGCTTCTTCATCCAATTTAACAAATCACGATCAATATTGTATCGCCTCTCAAACTCTGGAACAGGTAGTTGACAATTGTCTAGTTCATTCATGTAGGTCATTATTATCAATAGATATGCAACCCTATTCTGCTTCCAACAATCGTCATCATTTCTGTTTGAAGACGACTTTCTGATTGCAGATACCGAGGGGTCTTTCCTAAACAGGGTCTCAAGAATCTGAAGAATTCGGTTTCGGGTTGCAGACGGCAAGTCGGCAAATTCAGTTTCAAGTAATTGGCGTATCTCTGCCAGTAGTTTACTGGCACGTGTATTAATTCGTTGTTGAATATACCTCAATCTTCTAGCTTGTCTTCTTTGTTGCGTATTCAAAGGAATTTGATTGGCGTCGCGAGTCTCTCGCAACGAATCTACGTTAATTGCAACCCTTTGTGAATGGTTTGGGTCACGTTCACCTGGCTGCCATGTAGCTTCTAGATTAACCTCCTTTACTATACCACAATCTGTACAGATTATCTCGCCACGGTCTTCGTAATTAGTCAATTGTTCACTGCCGCATTCTTCACATGTATCATTGCTCATCTAAATCACCTTTTTTCTTGTCAAATTAAAAATAACCGTAAAAATAAACGCTCCCAACTGGTTAATTCGGAAGCGCGGAGAAGTAAGTCTGTCGAAACAGGGCTTTAATTGTGCCGGAGTATCTCGCCGTTACCAGTGCGATTATTTCGCCTAAATCTACACGCAAGGAGAGTCTATTTACCCCGATCTTGGGTGAATAAAATTGTTAATTCTACTTAGAATTAGGTTCAGGTTTGAGATATTCGCCACTTATGCAACGAAAAAATAGACGAAACTATTTCTGGCATCTCAATTGATTGATTATGTTGGCTTAACGCACTTCTAACCAAATCCAATAACTCTCTATCAGCTTCTTCTCCAATAATTGCGCTTACCAAATCAGGAATGGGGAGCCCTAGTTCCCCTTCTTCTCTAGCCTGGATCTTATCCTTTACTCGCTTCATTGCTTCTACGACTTCAGGATCCATCTACAACCACCTCTTTCTGATTGTAGTAAGTCAATTCTTCATCTGTCCAGTTTTCCAATACTGAACCTAATTCTAATGGATTTGGAACTCTCTCCTGACGGTGAACCGTTCTCTTGAAGTGATCATTACCAAGGACAATTGCTTCATTCAATATTCCACTGAAAAGCAATAGTGAATCCAAATCTGTGGATGACCAGTAGGCATCCCATGGATGTGTGTGAATCCATAGTTTGAATGGAATAATTGCCCCTTCTGGAGGCGCTAAGCGAACCTGTCCAGACGTCCCTACATCGACCCATACTTTGTCTTCTGAATCAAATAGAACGCTGACTTCTCTACCAAGTAAATCAGCTATGTCCCAAAGATTCTTCCAATCTTTCTGAGTTGCGAAGTGTGCTAGGGTTTCTCTGATTGGGAGTGAATCAAAATCTCCCGAACGAACAAGTGATTCGATGATCTCTTGGTCGTGTAGCGTAGGTTGGATTTCTGACCTTGAGTCTATAATTTGAGAATTTAGTTCAAACCTACCTAGAGTTCCAAAAGATATGTTTGCAGTTTGAGGCGACGGTAATGATGCCGTATCCTCTCCTGAAATTATTCGAAGAAATTGGATTACCCATTGAGATCCGTGTGCTCCAGCAAGTAAGTGACCGAACTGAATGTTACCTGATTCTATTGCACCGGGAAGTTGACATGAAGCGGATTCAGTATCTAATGGAGTGAGTTTTGTAATATCGACTGGATCCATTCTGTAATCTAGAGCAATGTATCCATCTCCTTGACAGCGAAGATCTAGCCAATAGTCAGCATAACGATGGACTAGTCTTCTGACTAACATTGAGTCAACAGCGACAATCACCAAGTCTGAATCTGCGATGTGCGTTGGGCCTCTAACATTCTCTGTTATTGATTCAATTCTGAGAAATTGATTTTCGAGGTACTTTAGTGGATTTACTATAGAATCCGTCTTGAATGTGTTAATGTCGCCTACAGAAAAATTCTGATGTTGTAGATTAACTTGTTCAACTACGTCTCCATCAATAATACGTAGGCGTATAGGATTGATGTTTTCGATTAACTCTCCTGCACTCAATGCTCGAGCGAGATGAGGAAATAGATTCGAGCCAATTCCTCCAGCGCCGACTATAGTTATCACTAGTTCTTCTTTGTTCGTTGTTTGTTCTTGATATAATTCCATTTTATCATCTCCAGTTTGTTTCGGCAACCATGCAGCCATTCCCCATTTGGCCATATGGTGCCTTACGTAATTCAGAAGCAATCGTATTGCAGGTTGTTTTGGAGGTCACTTACCGCCAACAAGCCCTGGCACAATCCTGACGGTTCCCACAGTGTCCCAATTAGTTTCAGCCAATTCTGTTGGCTGCACCATTCGGTCTCCTGCGAAAACCCAGGCACCCTCCAACCCAGCGACCTTATCGACGGTCTCCTGCTGAGTCAGCTGAAGGGTGGTATGGCCAGTCTTGTCTGCGATCATAACCGTGGTTGTTGATGCATCCATAGACTTCTACCTCCCTGAGTACAAAAGTAGTACTATCGAGAGTATATGAAGAAAGATGCAACAATAGCCTACCACCTAGTCAGCAATCGATTGCACAATTTGTTGTATCGCCTAGATTCCGCCGACGAGTCCGGGCACTATCCTAATTGTTCCAACAGTTTCCCAATTAGCCTCAGCCAACTCATTTGACTGGACCATTCGGTCTCCTGCGAACACCCAGGCACCCTCCAACCCAGACACTCTCTCGAGTGTTTCTCTCTGAGTCAATTGAAGGGTGGTATGACCGGTTCGATCAGCAATCTCGACTTTTGTCGTTATTTCTGTCAACTCAGTACCTCCTTTCTTATTCACAATTGATAATTCTTCCATTATTCTAACCACCTAATTTTTCCTTCGATTATGCTAAATTAAATCCGATTAATTTGCTTCTAATTTCCCAGGAATGGCGTTCCATCTTAGTTTCCGGATTAATAGCCAACTCTTGCTCTCTAAGCAAATCTTCCCAAGACAATTCATTCAATCTCGCTTCTTCCAATTGGGATGAGAATTCGAATGCTCGTTCTTCTTCCAGTTGAAACTGTAACATTAATTCCTCAAACTGACGTCTTTGGCGCCGATTAAATTCTTCTTGTTGCAATTTGAGTTCGAGAACTTCCTCACTAAGTCGGATATGTGATATTGCCCTCAATAATGTATCGGGAGAACTTTCGAATCCCGAGATCGCCATCAAAACAAAAGCGACGCAAGCGTCTAGAATGGGTAAATCTTGATTGTTTTTGTCTGTCTGGATACATGCTTCCATTGGCTTGCGGTTAGGGTCGTCTATCCTACTAACATATACAGTCAAATGATCAGTCAAATGATTTTGAAATTCGGGCGTATTTGATTTAATTGCGTTATTCTTTCTCAAAGTATCCATGACATCAAGATTTATGCGAACTCGTTCATTGTAATCCCAACTAATAACACCATTCTTTACCTCAGAATTGTCTGAACTAGCTAAAACTGAAACAAGTAAAGTCAATGCCTTGAATTGTGAATCTTCTAATTCAAACATTAATTCGCGATTCGGGATTAGTGCTCTTTCAACTTTTATCCATTTTTGTCTATCCATCATATCATACCCTCCCTAATTCATCGACCAGTATCTTACCTTCTGACACCAATGTTGCAAGTTTGTCTCGGTCATCGTCATCCAATCTTGCATGAGAGTATTTTCTTATCTGTTCTAATATTGAAACATATTTTGCTACATTAGAGAATCCAGAGTTAGAACCAAATGCCCAATACGTGGGAAGGGACTCTAAAATTGAGTCTCTTAGCGTGTATAGTTCTGGCTCCATAGCACTGATTAAATCGTTCCTCAATGATAACGCAAGTGAGGCAATGATATCGGGTTGCCAGCAATTGGGTTTCTCTGATTCATCTTGATGAATGCAAAGATAATCCCACCTTTCTGTTCTTTTATCGAACCAATACAAATTGTAATCCAATGTCTTATCAAAAACAGATAGCAGGAGTGGTAGGTGATCCTCTATTTCCTTCGAGTTTAATCTACTGTAACCTGAATGTAATTTTCGTGCCAGTTTTCGATTGAAATTAAGTTCGATTTTGTATCTAGTACCCGATCTTCCATAGAGCAATATATTGTAATCGTCATCGGCTAATTCGTACTTTCCTCTGACATTTTCTACAACCTGATCTAGGAACTTCAAAGACTGATTGAAAGGCTTGAAGTCGTTTATCCTCAATTCATCATATAATCTAATTTCTCTATTCATTTTTCTTCCTCCATCCTATCCTGTAACAATGGTATACCAGGGAACTCTCTGTCCAAGTCCGTTGACGTATGTAGATGGCTGCTTCTTCAGTAGAAAGAGACGCCTTATCTCATCAACAACTGAATTGGATGAAATGCTTCCACCCTTGAGCCTTCGAGCGATCTCCTTATCCAAATCTAATTGGTCCAATGAGTGCACACTTTTCCTTAGACGCATTTGTAAACTAAATAGAATATCATCAAGAGTTTCTTTTGCTTCCTCATTTTCCATGCGCTTTAGATCTCGTCCTCTCTTGGCTTGATGTTCCTTCCAGTATTGCATGAAAAGCGGTCTGATGCGCTCCCATGAAGTTACCACATCGGGTGCCCACTTCTTGATTATTAGGACCCAGTCGTCAGGCAGAACTTGATACTCAGGCTTCCTACCAATATCTTGTACGAATATTCTGGTCTCTCTCCTAGAATAATCCCCTCTATGGCGGATAATTATGTCTGGATGAGATAGTGAGTTGACATTACCTGTGTCTTTAGCAGATAGCAAGAGCATGTCACTTATGGCTATCTTATCTTCTTCCAAATTATTCGATAGTATGTCGATTACGGATTTTACCCTAATTGCGCTGTCAGTGTATTTAGCACAACTCGTGCTCCCCATACCCACACTATTGGTAATTTTTTCCCTAACATCGGATTGACCCGAATATGCTCTGAAGTGATTTACAGCTTTCCCGTTCATATTCACAGGGGTCAGTTGGATGCCAAAACCTTGCTCAAAATCTTTCTTTGAGTTGTAACAAGGATTTTCTCTGTATTCGCCAGAATTTCGTTCCCTTACTCTCAAAGCCTCTTCAACTGTGAAGTCTACTCTATCAAACAGGGGATAGTATGCAAATTCCCATTTTACGCCACTACTCGTCATCCGAACCACCTCCGTCAATCCCATCCCAATCGTTCGGCAAAAGGGCTAGAGCTAGCCCTCCGGTTGCTGCTGTTGCTGTTATCCAAAATATTCCTCTCAACAGACCCATTCAATCATCTCCAAAAAGGCCAATCGGCCAAAGCGTTCCAATGACTACTATTCCTACTGCTACTCTTGCTATTGTTTCTAATTTACTCATTTTTTTCAACTCCCTTTTGTTGCAAGTTTTGATATGAATTTTGTAAATGAAGCAGTTTATTGTCATGCCCAGGACAGTGAATACCCTCACTTCTTACGTGAGGCGTTTCCGCGACCTTTGCCGGATGGACCCTTTGCCCTATGTCCTGCTGGCGCGTTTCTTAATCCAGATTTCTTTGCTATTCTTTCACCTCCTGAGATGCCATTGAATTTCTCTTGTTCCAAAACGAAGCAGAGAATTCAGGATACAACTCTTGAGCTTTGGAGGTGTCGTGAATTTCCATCCAGAGGTATTCTATCATTTGCTCTTTCTCACACCATGGAGGGTTATGTTTGTGGTATTGCAGCCATTCATTCATTGAATGTCCGCTAGCACGATTGCAAAGGTTGCATCTGACGGTAAGATTCGATTCCTCGTTTGAGCCACCTAACTTTCGCGGACAAATGTGCTCAATTGTAGCTGCATTTGGTCGTTCGTGACCAAACTTCTGACCAGCTAGATACTCCATCTTGCATGAGCATGTTGGGCATTTCCTCCCATCGGCTCTAGATAGTAGGGTGATTTTCCTAGTTCGCGATAGAGGTGGTACTGATTTGATCTGCCCTCTTGAATACTCACGGGCTCTGATTAATTCTTGTTGGGGGCTCAGATTGGCCCCTCCATTATTTCTTCATTGACTGGAATGAACTCTATTTGGGCTCCCAGTCCCTCTCTTTCGAGAGTGTTATTCACAATACTCAGGTTTGCAATTTCCTGAGCGGATGGGACAACTGGAAATTCCAGATTACCCAATGTGCGACTGCCGGTTTCGGCAGATACTTTAGTTGATGTATGTTTATTCATCTTTTGTTGCAAGTTTCAATCAGTCAACGAGGAATATCGACTTCTTTATGTCAGCAACTAGACTCTTGTCCATCTTATTGGAATCGATTTCAGCCACCCAATTCTGAGGTGGTTTGATGTTCTCTTGAAGAAGTTTGGTAATGAGGTCTTTTTTCGTAGGTTTGCCTCCACCTTTACGCGTAGAAGGTATGGTATCAAGGTCTACATTGTTTTCTTTCAGGAGATCTAGTAATTGTTCTTCATAAACGTATGATTTACCTTCATCTTTATTGGGTTTCTGATTATATATCTCCTTGTGCATATGCTCTGTAATCATCGAATCTAGCCAATAATTGATATCCCGTCCGCTGTGCAAATTATAGAATCCTTGAGTGATGTTCTCTGTTAATATTGGAATATCTCGTGGATGAGTTCCGAAAGCGTCGTGTACAACCCAAAAGTCGTAACCTTCTGGCATTTTATTTAGTGTCCAGCGCATGTGGTAAGCATCCAACGAATGAATTAGATTGGGAGGAATTGCGCTTCTTTGCTTGGATTCTCTTAGTCTACCTTTCTCATCTGAATCGTATCGGGGTAGATGAATTGAAGGGATTTCGAGAATTCTAACCACTTCTTTAATTTGGTCTCGATATTTGATCTTTTTTCGTTTTAGGTAGTCATTCAGGAATTTAATTAGCCCGTCTTCCCCCTCACTAAACTTATGCTTTTTACGGAACGGAGCTAATCCCTTCACACCCAATTCCTCCAACCGACTAAAGATTGATTCTTTCCTTTTCGAACCTTCTGGATCATACCATTTAGGGAGTATATGTTTGTAAATTGAGCCTGCATGAGTTGGGTTTCCTGCATGACCTGCCGAGGGCTCTACATGTTTGATATAATAATGAATGACTTCAAAATCATCAGGAAGTTTCCAACGAACAACATATCTGTATTCAGGTAATTTGATAATTTTATTTGGTGGATATTCTTTGCCATTGAATATGTAGTACCCCTTTTTTGGTTCTCTTTTATTCTCCCTAGCAGACTTAATGTCCTTCACTCTTCGGCCAACCACCCCGAATTTAGCCACGGCTCTAGATGAATCTTTGTAGTGCTTGTAAGCATTTTTGGTAACTTCTTTGTCGGCTTGAGCGAATAGTTCATTCACTAAACCCGTTATCTTATTCTGAATTTCATCAGGGAATAATACGCGTAAATTTTTGTCGGACTTTTGTCCTATGAGTTTCTTATACAGCGGTGACTCTCGATGCCATTTTGGTGCCCAATGTTTCTCTTTAGTTGCATGATTTTCAACATCTTCTTCTTCATCAGAAGTAAAGTCACATTTTGGACATTTAAACTTCTTTTCGTCAACCTTGATATTTGAAAAATAGCCGGGCTTTCCTTTTCCTTCTCTACCCTCAAAAGAGCTTTTTGTGTCGACTTTACCATACATCCTAGTCATTGTGGGTTGCTTGGCTATTGATCTAGAACAGATACTATGAATCAATTTTTGTGTATCACTCTCGCTTCCATTGGATATTCGAAATAATTCTTCATACAGACTATTTCCGGGAATACATAATTCCTTTGCTTTATCTGAAATAGCCTGGTATAAATCTCCTCTAACTTGGTCATTGGGGGAGGGTTTCTTCACTACATTGACATGTTCTGCAAGTTCTCGATTTCGCAGGAGTGCCGAAACATGTTGGTAACCATTACAAGAGGCATCTAAGTAAACTGGTAGGCCACTTGTTATTGAATTCCAATTTTCTCCATCATCAATCTTCGATAGAACTCTCCTTAGTTCGATTAGGGCAGCTAATCTTTGGAATGTAGTCGATTTCGCACCGCTATGTTGGTCTAACTCCAATAATTCTCGATATTCTTCTGGTTCATTGACGATTTGAATTAGAATCTCTTTGTTCCTTTCGACCCATTCATCTCTATCTTTGAAGGGCTGGCCTTTCTGTGGGGGGTCATTTTTCCAATCCTCTAACTCCGAACCCGCAACAAGATTGTGAATATGAACAAAGAGCCAGTGACGGCCAACCTCTCCCAAAGGCTTCCATCTCTTGAATCGGATTATAGCCTTGTCAAAGTCACCCCCTTGCGGACTTAAACCAGTGCCGCGAGAGTACAGCCTCCCTCTCCAATCACAAGACCAAGCATGCCAGAAGACATTGGCATTGTGGTTGATAATCTTCCTAGCCCACATTAGAGATTTCTTTCTTTCCGAATTTTTCTCTAAATCGGTGTGCGAATAGAATGCTTCCTCCACCCACGGCCTACACTCAATTCGAGTAATTCTCTCTTCAATTTCAGAATATTCGGTGATGTTGGGGCAAGGCGTATGGGCCAATTCCAATTTAAAGATCGTTAACAACAGATCGAGATTAATCTCCCACTGTACCTTCTGGAGTTTGTTTAGAGTTTGAATTGTCAAATTACTGACTTTGCAGCGTGGATGATTAAAGCGCTCGTAATCATAATGGTTCCCTCCAATCAATTTTTGATGGGCTTTAGTAAGATATCCGCCTGCATCTGGCTTTCCTGATAGCGTGAGGGCGTGATCTTGAGGGGGGGCATACATGAACCTGTCACCCTCTCCTGCAAACCATCTGTAAATGGCGTGCTGTTCGTTATCTTTGAAAGATTGAAAATCGGATTTTTCTATCCAATTATGCAATTTCTTGCTGAAAATAAGAATATTCGAATAGCTCCCAAATTTCTTCGAGTCTCTCTGATTCTCATCTTTGTGCTGAATCCAATCTTCAAACTTCATTGGCCTTTGTCTTACAATACGTTTGGAAACTAACTCAAACACTATACTACGCGTTAACCTCTTGACATTGTACAAGGTTTTGTCTTCTCTATCCTTTGCAGTCTCTGGATTAGTTGGCTCCCCCCTCCTTCCAAAGTACTTTTCTTTTCGTAAATGTTTGATTTCTTTAGTTTGGTCTTCGTTTAGTTTTAATTCCTTGATTTCTGACTCAGAAAGACTCCCCACAGAAGGAATCCATTCATTCGTTATTTGTTCTGAAAGCCTGGTTGCTAAAGTCATCATGAATGATTGAGACGTTAGTGATAAGCGAACCCAGCCTTCTTGGTCAAGATCTCCGGGTTCAAGATTTTCAAACAAGAGGGCGCACTTTTCCTCTTTGTTATAGCCAGATTCGGTTGCTTCGTCCCATTCTTCAGCCATCCCCAAAGCATCGAATACTCGCTTTAGTTTTGCATCTGTCATCCTTTTCAGTATTGTTTCATCGGATGGAATCTTGGGTTTTACATGCGAAAATAGAGAACGTACAATTTCTCTACATAGGAATTGAATTGGCAGGTTCTTGTGGTTTCGTGAAGGATTGTAATCGTATCCTTTCTTTTTGGCTTTTTCTTGCTCTTTTTTGCGTTTAAATTCCTCCACTTTATTGAAAATATTTAATGCCAAAATTGGAGCTTTACTATCGTGTCTTTTGGTCTTTTGTCCGAGTATTTTCTCATTCAATAAATCCTTTTCTAACTCTTTCTTGATTTTCTCTGATAGCTCTGCCCATTTATTTGTAGCAGCGTCCTTTTCATCCAGTTTTCCTTGCATAACCTGAAGCATTCGTGGTGAGCCCTTACCTGCGGCTGCTAACTCGATCCTTTCTTGTAACCAGAACTTGAATTCAAGATGCTCTGGCTCGGGTGATGACTTCAATCCGTTTTGACTTTCATCCTCCCTGAGATTAATTCTGGGCCGATACTTTAGTGGTTGATTGATAGTTTGATTTTTCCATTCCAAAACCCCTCCGTATGGGTCTCTTTTGGTCGATAAGAATCCTAATTCAGTTAGTCTCCCCTCTGTCCATTTTTTCCCGTCAATATAGCAATCATCGGGAATTTGTAGTGATTCGCCTTGATGATAATTTCTAGAAAAATATGTATCAATTAAATCGATTTCATCGGATGTGAGTTCTCCCTCCCCCCATGACCCAAATAATTGATTTCTTTCGATATCTTTTATTGTTATAGTGTCTCCATCAAACAACCTAGAAATCAAATCATCTTCTGACATATATTTTCCCCTCCTAGATGAGTAGTCTGAAGCACGTCGCCTCATAATTCTGTAATTTATTGAGTTTGAAATCGAGTAATAGATGTTGCGAAACTTGCAACAATAGTAGAGCCTATTCACTACTCCCTATGGGAGTAGTGAAAGGTTCTAGGAGTTTGAAACCATGAGAACATATAATGAAGAAAAGAAGGAGGATTTACTTCCAAAACTGAATGATGAAGAAATTGATTGGGCTACAGCCCCAGAACGGAAATCTTGGGTATACAATGCATTGGGCCGGGGGCCTGGATATGTTTGGATTGACCATGAAAACGGATACGCAATGCAGATAGGTTGGAATGGATTTCAATTACTTTCGATTATTGACCATGATTGGTGTACTCACTACGTTTCGTTAATCAATGCAACATTGGAATCAATTGGGCATGAATTAGATATGGAAAATACAATTATTCGACCGTACAGAGAAAACTCAGAGAATAACGAAAATCGAGAAGATGAAAATACAGCAGATATTGTTGGACTGGAGGTAGCCTAAATGTGTCCATTTCAAAGCCCCAATGCTAGAAAGTTGTGGGGAAAAGCGTGCAACTATCACAAAGGCACAGACAAAGGCTGGAATTGTGGCAACCCTGCCGCCTGTGAAAGGAGATTGAGCGAGGCTGCGAGAGAAGAACAAAATTGGATAAAATTCGTTGAGGAGTGGGCCTGATGTGGATCTTCACAAAATACGGCTTCCTTGCTATCGTTCAGCATAATTCGATGCCTGGCCATTTTCAAGTTAAATCACGGACAATTGAACCCCTAGAGATTCTATGGCCTGAAAATGAAATCGAGATAATTGATTGGGCAGACTATCGATTTAGAATTACTATGGCCAAGGAACAAGCAATACCTGTAGTGATGGAACAATTATCGAACCTTGATTATACCAGCTTCAAAGATCAATGCTTGAATGATGAGGACTATTATTACACTTTGACCAGAGTTTGGTCAATTATGTACGACTATCAGCAAAGAATGGAATTCTGAAGAATTAACACCAGTCCTTGGCAAGACAAAAAACTGCCAAAAAAGTTGGGGTAGTTAAAGGAAATAATAACTATAGTTGACGAAAGGTGATATGATTTGTATAGTTTGATCTTGAAGTGTGATTGGTGTCGAAAGAAGAAGAAAATTTGGGTGACAAATCCTATTGGAAATATTTGCAAAAAATGTTTTGAAGAGGAATTAGTTTAGTATGAAAAGAAGGTGAGGATTTTGAGAGATAAAGAAATAGAAAATATAATTGAAAAGAGATTAGAAAATAACAACAATGTTTGGATTGTTGGAGATATTCACGGCTACTATGATAGTTTTGTAAAGCTTGTATCGAAATTAAATTTGAATGACGGAGATCTAGTAATTAGCATAGGCGATATGATCGATGGTGGGCCCGAGAGTGTTGGTGTAGTGGAATTATTCATCGAAAATGAGCAGTTCCTCGCAATCCTTGGTAATCATGAAAAAATGCTTCTTGATGACTGGAACAATAAATCAAAATTTGAGGTTGGCATCCTAAAATCAACTGGATTCTGGGCTTCAATGAACCCTGTTGATAGAAACAAGAAACTAACGATAGTCGAATATCTCTCTAATCTACCTTCAGAAATAATTCTTGAGAAGTTCAGATTAGTTCATGCAGGATATCGTGATTTTCCGTATTCCTTGAATTTGGATGAGCAGACGGATGAAGATAGATTATGGTCAAGAGATATTTTCACAGTTAGATATCCTTTTGATCAAACCAGAACAATAATTGTTGGACACACAACAATTCAAAAATTTGGTTTGATTGACGATGACTCGGTTTGGAGAAGTGAAATAAAACTTGAAGATGGTAGAGATTCTGCAATTGGTATTGATTCAGGAATTAAACTTCACAGTGACCAAAATCCACGAATTACTGCTATAGAATTGAATTCTGGAAAAATAATTTCTCAAAGAAAAGTGGAATATGATGACTGAACTGATTTCACGACAATTTAAATTCATTTATTCTCGAGGATTTGATTGAGTACGTATGAGTTTAGCCGCCTCGGATAGAGACATAGACGGCTTCAATGCGCTTATTCAAGAATTAAAATATCGAGATTGGGATCTACTTCTCAACCAAGACGAATTCGCATTCATTACAGCGGTAGCCAATGAACATGAAAAGTGGGAATTAGAAGTTCAGTTCCACGAGGATTCACGATTTACTACAAAGTCCCGGTCTAGATGGATTGTGAAAGACAACTCCTTGAATCGAATCGAGAGGGTAATCAAACGATTGAACTCCTACGATGATGATTCGAATGAGAGAACAATTTGGAAAATCGACAAGAGACTTCGAAGTTTTGAAGCGATTACTGAAGGAGAGGTTACTGATGACGTAGATTTTTCCTACTTCTTTGATGCAGTTGATGAAAATACGAATTACTACCAAAGTTTGTCTGATACAGTACGCAAGGCTTCTTCCATAGGTATTGAATACAACGATTTCAGTGAAGAAAACAGTCTGATTCCGCAAAAAACCGTCAAAAATTAGTTCCTAATCTATGCTCATCGAATGTCGGTTGATTGATGAGTGAATTATTCTTCGACATACCATGGCAGAGGATGCTCCGCTGCGAGTAGTTACGGCTGCGGCCATCTTTGATGGCCACGATGCAGCGATTGGTATCTTCCGCAGAATCTTCCAATCTATGGGCTGTGAAGTCATCCATTTGGGTCACGATCGCGGAGCGGATGAAGTTGCAAGAGCAGCAATTCAAGAGGATGCACACGCGATTGCAATTACTTCCTATCAGGGAGGTGCTGTTGAGATGTTCACACACACCAAAGAGATACTGGATGAAGCAGGATTCGGGCACATTTTCCTTTGTGGAGGCGGTGGAGGGACTATTCTTCCTTGGGAAATAAAGAAACTTAGAGATGATGGCATTGCTCGCATATATTCTCCTGACGATGGTAGAGAAATGGGTCTAACCGGTATGGTCGGAAACGCAATCGAAGAAGCTGGAAAAATCAATCTACTTGAGAAATCTAGATTCAATTCGCTAAGCGGGGCAATTAGCGCTGATGACCACGGTTCTGTATCGAAGTTGCTGACAATGGCTGAAAATGCCGATGATTCAGAATTCCAAGCGGTTCTAGGAAGGGTTCGCTCTGTTGATGCTGACTCAGGATGCCCCGTTGTGGGATTGACTGGAACCGGTGGAGCAGGAAAATCGAGTCTTACTGATGAATTGATGTTGCGTATACAACGCGATAACCCAGGTGCTAAAGTGGCTCTTCTTGCCACCGATCCAACTCGCAAGAGAACCGGTGGCGCATTACTCGGTGATAGAATTCGAATGAACAGTCTAGCAGATGATAATCTGTTCATGCGTTCATTTGCTAGTAGAGCTAGTGGAAGAGAAATTGCAGATTGTATAGATAGGGCAATCGAAGCCTGTCAAGCCGTCGGCTTCGATCTAATTTTAGTCGAGACCAGTGGAATAGGTCAAGGCAATGATGCGATCACCGAGGTGGCCGATCTGTCGATGTATGTCACAACTAGAGAGTACGGTGCTCCCTCCCAATTGGAGAAACTTGCAGCTCTTGATTTCGCAGATCTAGTGGTACTAAACAAATTCGACCGACCTGGGGCTGAAGATGCGCTAACAGAAATTCGAAAGCAGTTCAAGCGTAA
>CETG01179005.1_pt1 | contig 18615 bp, 15 predicted proteins | sample 361471 | NCBI WGS metagenome assembly CETG01 (sample SAMEA2622696, study PRJEB7988) | marine metagenome | isolation source: saline water (ENVO:00002010), including | reverse complement strand
CTAGTAACCACCCTTGCTTCTACACCTGCAATGGCTGGTCCATATGTCAACGTAGAAACTAATGCTAACTATACAGCTTCTAACTATGAGTCTAGATCTACTGATCTACACGTAGGCTTTGAAGGTGATGTTGGTAAACTAGCTTATTACATCCAAGGTGGTAGAACTATCAACGCTGTTGATGGGGCTGATTCTGACTCAGTAACTACTGGTAAAATTGGTGGTTCTGTATCTGCTACAGAAAAGCTAGGTGTATATGGTGAAGTATCATTCGCTAACTTGTTTAACGAAGATACAGATAATACATATGGCACAAAGCTAGGAGCTAAGTTCAGCTTCTAAGTGAAAAAGATTAATGAATTATGGGTAGTAGTCTTCGGACTTCTATCCTTTTTTATTTTTGTTGAAGCAGCACATCTTCAATATCACAGGGATGAGGCACCTCAGTGTCGGACCTCATCCTAATTTGGCTCTTAGCCCTGTACGCAGGATACCTATTAGCCGTCTAGACGGTGGGAAAGACCACAAAAATGATTAATCTAATTTGAGCTCAAGGGTAAATATACATTCAATACATTTTAAATTAAAGAAAAATGGCACAACAAACAAACGTTGCTAATGCTAGTGGACCATTGTGGGGTGGTGCTGATAATGGTGCAGATACTACTACAGAAGCAAGAAGAGAACTTTACCTGAAATTGTTCTCAGGTGAAATGTTTAAAGGCTTCCAGCACAACACAATTGCTAGAGATCTAGTAACAAAACGAACCTTGAAGAACGGTAAATCTTTACAGTTCATCTTCACGGGACGTACAAAAAGTGAATTTCATGTTCCTGGTCAAAGCATTCTTGGTAACGATCAGAAGGCTCCTCCAGTAGCTGAAAAAACTATCACATGCGATGACCTCCTTATCAGTTCAGCTTTCGTGTATGAGCTAGATGAGGTTCTTTCTCACTATGACTTAAGAGGAGAAATCTCTCGTAAGATTGGTTATGCTTTAGCTGAAAACTATGATCGCAGAATCTTTAGAGCTATAACTAAAGCTGCTAGACAACCTTCCCCAGTCTCTATGGGTAGCTATGTAGAGCCAGGTGGTAGTGTATTAAAGGTTGGGGCAGATACTAGTACAGACAAGAAAGATGCTTATGGTGTAACAAACCTGGTTAACGCTTTCTATGACGCTGCTGCTATCCTTGATGAAAAGGGAGTAAGTGGTGATGGTAGGGTAGCTGTTATTAACCCAAGACAGTACTACGCACTTATTAATAGTGTAAGTTCTGGTGTAATGACATCTGGTTTAATCAACCGTGATGTACAAGGTACAGCCTTACAGTCTGGTAATGGCATAATTGAAATTGCAGGTATCAAGATCTACAAGTCAATGAACATTCCGTTCTTTGGTAAGTTTGGTACTGATTCATCTTTGAATCCACGTGCTTCAAACGACAACGAAGGTACTTTCGTTGGTCAAACAATGGATGACCAACATGCTCTTTCAGCACCTGCTGCAACAGCTAGTGCAAATGAAGCTCAAAGGACTGTTAACAACTACGGTCTTGCAAATAAATTCGCTAACTCTTGTGGGCTTATTTTCCAGAAAGAAGCTTGCGGTGTAGTTGAAGCAATCGGACCTCAAGTACAAGTTACCTCTGGTGACGTATCCGTGGTCTACCAAGGAGATGTAATATTGGGACGTTTAGCAATGGGAGCAGACTTCTTAAATCCTGCTGCTGCTGTTGAACTTGTAGCTGGTGTAGATGTTTCTACAGCTACTGGTAGTTGGGATGGTACTTCTGTATCTAGATACGATGGTACTGGTACTACTGCAGAAGATATTAACTTTAGTTAATTTTTAAATACTATTATTTTATATGGGAGTCTTAATGGCTCCCTTTTTTTTTACCAAAAAATATTTATGGCTACCACAACAATTGATAACGATACCGAACTATCCGCAATAAATTCAATCTTGGGTAGCATTGGTCAAGCTCCAATAACTGCAATTAACTATTCAAACCCAGAGATTGCCTTTATCTATAACATCTTAAGTGAAGTTAATAAAGATGTTCAGAATGAAGGATGGCATTTCAATAAGGAATATCATGTAAAGGTTTCACCTGATCCAACAACAAAAGAGATAACTATACCTAATACATATTTAAGATATGACTTACATGATGGTCATAGAAAAACAAAAGATGTAGTTAGAAGGAATGGAAAACTATATGATTTGGTGAACCATACCTATGAATTTGATGGTGATCTCTCATTAGATATAACTCATCTATTTACCTTTGAAAATCTACCACCAGTATTCAGACGGTATGTCATCTACAGAGCCTCTGTAAGAGCTGCTACACAGCTTGTTTCTAACCCTGAGCTAGTTAAGTTATTACAAGTACAAGAGGCACAATCTAGGGCTGCCTGCATGGAATACGAATGTGATCAAGGAGATCATACATTCTTTGGATTACCACATGAAAGTTCATATCTACCATATCAACCTTACAATGCACTTAGGAGATAATGACAAGTATAACTCAAACAATACCGAACTATGTTAGTGGTATATCAGAACAACCAGATGAATTAAAAACACCAGGACAATTAACAGTAGCTAAGAATGTCTTACCTGATGTCACACAAGGTCTAGTTAAAAGACCTGGAGGTAAGTTGATAGGTGATGATCTTGGAGCTTATACAACTAGTAGTAAATGGTTTCATTACTATAGAGATGAGAATGAACAGTATATAGGTCAGATACAAGGATCAGATGGTCAAATAAAGATGTGGAGATGTAATGGTATAACTATAAATGGAGTACAACATAATGCTGGTGATCCAGTAAATGTTACAGATAACCTAACAATAACAAAAGCAGGATCTTATGCTAGAGATGGTTTTGGAGTGATAACTGTAACTCTAACCACAGATCACGGTTATAGTGTAGGAGACCTTATTTACTTAGATTTAGCAACCTATACAAATGGAGCTGTATCTGGTGTTTATAAAGTTACGTCTATACTTACGAATAAAAAATTTACAGTTGATGGAGAGGGAACCGTATTAAATGGTATTACTGTTCATAGTGCAAAAAGTAATTACCTAATACACCTATCTGATCAAGATCTACAAACTCTTACCCTAAACGACTTCACCTACATAACCAACAGAAATAAGACTGTTGCTATGTCAGATACTGTTGAACCAATCCAACCTCCACAAGCTTTTATAGAGTTAAAGAAAGTAGCTTATGCTAGTCAGTATGCAGTTAACTTATATGATGATAATACTACAGAACCTATAAAAACGGCTACTAGATTAAGTGTTCATGAATCATGGTTAAGTAATGAAAGTAGCTGCCCGAATGTTGGTACTAAAATATTTAACGTTGGATCAAACAATATACATAATAAAACACAATTTGTATTAAAAGATATAAAAATTGGAGGAGAACCAGATCTTAATTTAGTACATAGTGATGGTAGTGAAAATTATAAATTAATTTATTGCCCACCAGAATGGACTACTGGAACTTATTATCGAGAAGGTGATCTTGTAACTGGTAGACCAGGTTCAGCTCCTGAGAATGCTCATCAAAGTGTTTATAAATTAACAAATATAGCTAACAACAATCACACTGCTTCAGGCAGTAATCCACCAACAGCTACAGGTGGTGGTGATACTATCCTTGGTGATCATACTTGGACTCATATCTCAGACACAATTTATACTGCAGATTCTGAGGTAACAAGTTCACAAATTTATAGTGGAAAACCAGTTTTAATGTTAAATCCTGATGATGTAGATGGTGAAGGTGTATCAGCATCTGGGTTTGCCTCGTGGATTAATGCTTTATCAGTTGGAGCAGTTCCAGATAATGAATATTCTTTTGATGATTTTCCTTTTACTTTTGAAGGTAATGGTTTTAGAACAGAAACAATAGATGATTCGACACAAGGATTTGGTAGTGTTTTATTGAGGTGGAAAAATGAAGGTGATTATACAACACACCTAAATAGGATAATTGTACGAAGTACTGGTCATACCTTATACCTTGGAGGTTCTAATATTGCATCTGCAAGTAATAGTGCATTAAAAACAAACTTTGGTGAAATAGCTAATTCAAGTCTTAGTTATTCAACTATTGGTGCTAATAGGTCTGATTTATATTTTCGACTCACTACTACTGGTCAAGCTGTACCTGATAAAAATGGTTCTAATTATAGCTGTAGATATACCACAACTATTGATTTATTGCATGGAGGTAAAGGCTGGACAGTAGGAGATTATGTACAAGTAGAATTTAATAATGGTATATACAGTATAAAAATTGATGAGATTAGTGAATCTCAAGTACAAGCTAATCTCGGTTTAATCCGACCTACACCAACCTCTTTTGATAGTAAATCTACAGTAACTGCTGATAGTATTTTAGGTAGTATTAGAAAAGCATTAATAGATGACGACAGCAATACATGGTCCGATGATTCAGAGAATGAAGGTACTAACAGTTACAATGGCTATCAAGTAAAACAAATAGGTAATGGACTATATATTACTAGACCATCCAATATCGTTGGTGGTGAGGAACAGAATAGTTTTAGTGTATCAACCCCAGTTAGTGAACTATTAAACGTACTAACAACAGAAGTAAAAGATGTAGCTGACTTACCTAAACAATGTAAACATGGTTATGTCGTTAAAGTAGCTAACAGTCAAGCTGATGAAGATGATTACTATGTGAAATTCTTTGGTAATGATGGTAAAGATGGAGATGGTGTGTGGGAGGAATGTCCTAAACCTGGAGTTAAGACAACACTTAATCCAGCTACCATGCCTATCGAATTAAAAAGAAAAGCTGATGGTACTTTTGAAGTTAATCAAATTACTTGGGATCCAGCATTAGTTGGTGATACAGCAGTAGATGGTACAAACCCACAACCATCATTTGTTGGTAAAACAATTAATAAGATACTCTTCTTTAGAAACAGACTTGTTATGCTTAGTGATGAGAATGTAATCATGTCTAGACCTGGAGATTTCTTTAACTTCTGGGCTAAGTCAGCTATTACATTTACAGCTACAGATAATATTGATTTATCTTGTAGTTCTGAGTTTCCAGCTATTGTTTATGACGGTATACAAGTTAACTCTGGTTTAGTTCTATTCACTAAGAATCAACAGTTTATGTTGACTACAGATAGTGATGTTCTAAGTCCATTAACTGCAAAGATTAATTCTTTATCTTCTTATAACTTTAACTTTAAAACTAATCCATTTTCACTTGGTACAACTATAGCTTTCTTAGATAACGCAGGTAAATACAATCGTTTCTGGGAAATGTTAGCTGTACTTAGAGAAGGTGAGCCAAATGTTATTGAACAAAGTAAAGCAATCAGTAAGAGCTTTAGTAGTGATATAGATATGGTTGCTAACTCCAGGGAAAATCAAGTTATATTCTTTGGTAAGAAAGGTACAAATAAGTTATATGGATTTAGATATCACACAACATCTAGTAAACGTATTCAACAAGCTTGGTTTACTTGGGAGTTAAGTGGAGAGATACAGCATATAGCAATGTTAGATGATGCTTTATTTGCAATCATTAAAGATGGTACTAAATATACTATGCAAAGATTCTCAATTAGAGGGTTATCAGATAGTATTTATATAACGGATGATAGAGGTACAGATAGTACTACTGATGATCTGGAATATAAAGTTAATTTAGATAACGCTAGAGTTATACCTGCTGCTAGTTTAGGATATTCAAGTTCTACTGGTAGAACTGGTTTTACACTACCAACTAATTTTGATGAAACTAGTACTAATAATCTTGCCGTCTTCTGTCATAGTGCAGGGGATGATAATGGTAGATATACTAAGCAAGTAAGCATTGTAGGTACAGGTGTTAATGCTAACATTGAATTCTCTGGTGACTGGACAGGTAGTGATATAACTGTAGGTTACTTATATGATATGGAAATACAGTTCCCTACAATATACCTACAACAACAATCTAATGAACAGTTCAGATCACAAATACATAGTTCATTAGTTATACATAGAGTTAAACTTAGTCTTGGTCCATCTGGTTATTATGAAACAACTGTAGCTAGAGTTGGTAAATCAGATTTCATACAAGAAGATCAAGCAACACATGAAGCACCTGTAGCTGATAACTATAACTCTGATCGTGTAGCAATAAATAATGTACTAAAACAAACAGTACCAGTATATGAAAAGAATACAAACCTAACTCTTACCCTTAAATCAACACACCCAACTCCAGCCACTTTATATTCAATGACGTGGGAAGGAGACTATACAAATAAGTTTTATAAGAGTGTCTAAATACATTCATAAGATTACGTTAGAGGCTGCCAAAGAGGTGGCTTCTAACCTACGTCTAGAGGACCGTAGAGAGGTCGAAGAGGGTCATGGTATAGATGCAACAGAAGCACTATTAGAGGCTGTTCAGAAGCCCTCCTGTGTGTACTTTACAGTGCCTAACGGCAAGACTGCCGGTATGGCTGGAGTAGACCCTGGAGGTCAGATCTGGATGCTATGTACACCCGCTATTCAAGAATATCCAATATGGTTTGCTAGGCAATCTAAACGTTATGTCGAAAGACAAAAAGATAAGTTGCTGTGGAATGTCGTTGATAAACGAAACACAGTCCATTTAAAGCTACTTAAATTCCTTGGGTTCAAATTCTTACGTGAAGTTGAGTTTGGTCCAAACAAATTATCCTTTATAGAATTCGTGAGAATACATTATGGCATGGCAAGCAGTATTAGCCATAGCTAACGCAGGTTTGGGCTACATTGGGAAGCAACAATCACAAAGAGCAGCAAACCGATTAGCTATTGAAGCTTACAAACAAAAAGAAAAGGCAAGACAACGTAACCACTATCAACAGCTAAGTATTTGGGGTGCTAAGAGAGTTAGGTATTCACAAGATATAGATGAAGGGAACCTTGCAGCAGCTCGTGGTTACACTAAAGCACAAGATAGTTTAAATAAATCATTTGCTTCAGCAATACAAGCTAATGAATCTGCTTTTATTAAATACTTACAAAATAGTGGAAAGTTATCTGCAGCAGGTAGGGCAGGTAGATCAGTAAATAGAATTAATACATTAGATATAGCTGAATTAGAAAGGGTTGCTGGTAGACAAGCTTGGGCTGTTACTAGATCAAAAGAAGCATTCACAGAGAATGTAGAAGAGATCAGAAGAGCTGCAGTTGCTAATCAAAATAATCTATATGCCAATGTTGCATTTGCACCGATACCAGAAGCCCCGATACCACCACCTGTACTACAGAAATCATCACCATTATTAGATTTATTAAATTTTGGAACAAGTGCTTTCAGTGCTTATCAACAATTTAAAACACCTTCAGCTGTTGATATTAATCAAAGATCTAATCTTGAGGAAATTGACCCATGACACAAACACCTTTTAAAGGAGGAAGCTTTAATCCATTTCGTGCTGCAAATTACGTACCAGCACTTCAATCTAACTACGATTTAATTAACCGTGGTTTTGATAGGTCTGACTCTCAACGGCTACAAAATGAACAAGCTAATGTAAGGAATGCTGAGAATACAGCACAAATATTATCTCAATTTTCTCAGAAATTTGGGAAATTACTAGAGGAACAAGCTAAAGAACGTAAGGCTAATCAAATGGCTGAAGGTATGGAACTTTACTATACCGAAGGTTTTAATAAAGAAGAGGCTGATAGATTTGATGAGGTAGAGAAAACTCTTCGTGAGGAAGACATTCAATTAAGTGCTATTGGTTCTAAACAAACTGATATCTTTTTAGATGAACGATTCAGAAACTTATCAGCTAACAAACAACTAGGTTTTACAATTGCTTGGGCTCAGGATAGAGCTGCTCAATATAATCCAGCTATGGTTGAGGATATAACTAGAACATTAGATCCTGTTGAATATAATCGTCAACTAGCTAATTATCGTAAGAACTTCTATAAACAGTTTGCAGGTATTAATCCAGCAATCATGAATAAGTATGTCTTCCCTGAACAACGTAATTCAGAAAAGGCAGCTTATGGATCTTGGTATGCATCACGTAAGAAGGCTATAGAAGATGAAAGAAAAGAAACTTCCAGTAGAGAATTAATACAAGGTCTTAAAACTGGTGATGGTTTATCTTTGATTAGATATGCCGAGAAGATGCAGCATGACTTTGGAGGTAGTATTGGTAAATCAAAAGATTCAGGTTTTGAGATAACTAAAAAAGCTGTAGATAATGGAGTATTAAATGCTGATGATATAGCTGCTCTTGGTGATACATGGTTCACTCCAAAAGGTAGTAATAAACAAGTTCAGATAAAGAAACACTTTCCAGGTAAAATGGATGAACTAAGAGTTGCTTTATATGAAAGAGAGAAAAGAGAATATACAATGGCTGAAGGACAGAAAACCATTGAGTTTGGAAAAGATGAACAAGCTCTAATTGATAAGTATGAAAAGATGCTTGATAACGGTGAGCAGATAACTGAGGATATGGTTAGGCAAGATAAAAGAAGTTTAGAAGAAGATTATCCAGGTAAGAATAGTTCAAAACTTGCTTACATTGAAAGTGATTTAACTTTAGAAGCTAAGACACTTGAGAAGTACACAAAGGCTGCAGAAGACTTAGCTGATATGGGTCTTCTAACGAAAGATCGTCTAGCTGAATTTCCTTGGCAAGTTCAACGTAAATTACAAGATGTAGCTCAACTACAAACTAGTGCTAATACTCAACAGAAAGTATATCTAGAAGCAATTAAAGATGCTGTAAATATAACAGCTAAACCTTTACCTGATGGTTCGAGACATCCATCTGCACGAATACTGGTTGCACAAATGCAAGCACAGTATATGAAGCGTGTACAGGATTTAGTTTCAGTAGATACTCCTAATCCTCATGAGCAAGCTTTTAATGAAATTAATGCACAATTCCAAGCACGATTATCAGTACCAGGATTTAAAACTGCAAAGGGTTTTAATATCTTTGATAAACCAGCAGCTGTATATCAAAACCAAACAGCAGCGAATATCAAAATACAAACCCATACAAATTACTTAACTTCTATGGGTACAGATGCTTTGAATAGTCCTGGTGCTTTCTTTGATGGTGCTGAATTATCTACTGCTTTTAAAGGTTATGGTAAAGCAGGTTGGAACCCACCACCATTAGCTGAATGGTTAGGAGATAAATTAGGTGTTGATCCACTTACTGCTTTAAACCTACAAGTAGATGCTTGGAATAAAAATAATCCCGATGATAAAAAAGAAAGGTTTGAATTAACTCCAGCTTATGAAGCTTTAGAAAAGAACGTCACCCCAGAAGGAAAGATTTTAATTAACCAAGATAAAACATTAGATAGTGTATCTAGAGGTTGGGGTACAACAGGTGTTGAGAACGTCGAACTTGTACATGACTATGAAACACTAAATGCTGTAGCTGAAGAAACTGGTATCACATTTGCTCAAGCTGCAACTATTAATGATCTAGGTGCATTAGATGAAGATAATGCAACTGAATGGTGGAAGAGTGTCTGGAAATACAGTGGTGGTACAGATATAAATGCTTTAAATAATTTAAAACGACCAGCATTTCAATAATAAATTATGGACTTAAACCCGCTTGATGAGATATTCAATGGTACGCCTGAGTTAGAAGAAGATAAAAGAAAAGAGTTATTAGCTGAAGAAGAGTTAAGAACTCAACAAACTCTACAATCTGAACAACTCGCAGAAGAAGAATCTGCTGAATTACCTCAACAACCACAAAGTGCTTCTACGGGAGCAACAAAAAAAGAAACAGAAGAAGGTCCAAATGTACTCGAAACTGCAGCTGGTCTTGCCTTAGCAGTACCTACAGGAGTAGTTGACTTTGGAGTTGATGCTTTAAATAAGATCTCCCCAGGTGGGAGAGTTAAAACCTTCATGACCAATGAGGAAGGTAATCTAAAAAAGATTCCTGAATTTGAATCAGAAGTTGCACAAGCTGTTAGAGAAATATCTTCAGTTGTAGTTCCTACTATTTGGGCTGCAGCTAAGTTTAAAAAATTAGGTAAAGCAGCTCATGGAAAACTAGGTTGGTCATTAGGTAATGATGCAGCTTTTAAATGGTTTGCTAATGCAGGTATCGGAGTAGGTACAGGTATAGCAGTTGATGAAACAGCAGCTGTACAGGAAAGGGACCATAACCTACTGGGTACTTTAAAGAAGAGTTGGCCACGTACATGGGGATGGATACCTGATGACTGGGCTACATTAGATAGTGATAGCCCTGATGTTAAAAGAGCAAAAAATAGAAATGAAGGTGCAAGTATTGGTATTGGATCTGATGTTTTAGTTGGCTTTGGTAAACTCTTTAAAGCACTGCGTGGAGTAAAGAAAGCTACTCAATGGGTTCCTGAGAATGAGAAGGCTAAGAATGTTCTGAAGAAAATGAAAGAACAGGAAAAGCTTGCTAAAGATCCTGTTGAGAATGAAATTTTAAATTCAGTTAAAAGAAGATCAGATCAATTAGATGAACTAGGTGCAACAAACACACTTAAATCAGTTAACTTAGATCAACCTATAACTAAAGATACTTCTAAATCAGTAGAATTATCACAAAGCAAAGCTGTTGATTTACGTCTATTTAAAGAAGGAATAAATGATATATATTCAGATGGTCCTGTCTTTGTTGAAAGAATTCCTGAGGAGATTGATTTACCACTTAGTATAAATATTAAAGGAGTAGAAGATCTTGGGGAAATAGAATTAAAAGAATTTGGATTAACAAAAAAAGAATTTTCAAATTTATCTCCTCTAAAGAAAGTAAATCTTTTAAAAGATAGTTTTGAAAAAACTAGAAAGGTTCTTCCACCAGGGAAGTATGAACTTTTTGGAACTACTGAAAAGAAAAGAGCTATATATGCAAAGTGGTTTAAAAACGATACTGATGTTGAATGGTTTGATATAGATACAAATCAACCAGCAAAACCAGGAAAAGATTCTTACGCTGTTTTAACAGTTAAAGATCAACCACCGACTAAACCAATACAAGAAGCATCAGAGCCTATTTTTGGTGTACATGATATCTATGACTACTCAGAATCTGGATTAAGAACTTCAGATCAAATGGGTATTATTGGAGCTTCAGTTGATCAGGTAAGAATTGAAAAGAATTTAGAAACAGTATATGGAAGAGTAGGAAGTGTATTTACTGATTCAGCTATACAGTTTGGACTTGAGGCAGATGATGCTGGTTTAAAACTAATCACAGATCAAGCTGATATTCTTAAAGATTCAAAGTATGGATATGAACTAAGCAATGGTAGATACATAAGCCATGCAGAAGTTATGGATACTGGAGAAAGGTTAGCTGCTGATTTATATCGAATGGATGTAGATGAGATGAAGCGTACCCTTGATAACTTCTCTGGTACTGATGTTGATACAGGGGCTAAGGTTTTAACTTCAGAAGGTTATGCAGGTGTATTTAAAGCTATCCGTGGTTATATGGATGAATTCATTAACATGGATATAGCTAAAGCACAGGCATATATAGGAACATCTTTTGCGGGTCAAGTATCAGATATGGCTGAAGGTGCTCGTTTAATGGATGGTACTCCTGCTGTTAAACGTGCTCAAGAACAAGTATTAGATAGGCTTCAATACCTTATGCAAATCAAAGGTCAAACTTCTTACGCAAGAGGTAGGGCTTTGAATATGCTTAACCTTTGGAATCGAGTTAACAAGAAAACAGTTACGAAGAAAATGGCTATGGATGCCATTAAGAATGAGAAGAATGAAACTTTAAAAGCTTTACTTAGAATTCAACAAGAGTCTCAGATGACTATAGATACTCTTAGAGCTGTTAAATTAGAACGTCCTCAGTTACTTGGTCCTTTAATGCTTGCTTATGAAGTAACAGATGGAAAGGTATCTACCATTACTGCATTAAATGAGTATGTTCGTAACTCAACTGGAGTATTCAAGAAAGCTTTCTTTGATGGAAAGGTTGATATGCCATCAGCTTGGACTCAAGGTATGTGGGCTAATATCTATAACTCAGTTCTATCTTCTGTTGGTACACCATTAAAAGCTGGTTTATCTAACTTAGCTTTAATGATCGAAAGACCTATTGCTACATCAGCTGGTGCTTTACTTCATGGTGACTTCGATACTCTAAGACGTGCTCAGTATATGTACACAATAGGCATGGGAGATACCTTACAAAAGGCTTTTAGCCATATGAATCAGGTATTTAGACGTGCTTCAAATGATCCTAGTTCTGTTGGTTACATCATGCGTGATGACATAGCTAGAAAGAACTCAGATCAAATGACATTACTACGTTCTTTTGCTGATGCTAAAGAAGCTGAAGGTTTATATGGACCATCTGCAATAGTTAATCAGATAGAGGCTATGAATGACTTAGCTGAACATCCATTACTTAGATTCAGTGCTAATGCTATGACAGCATTTGATGGATTCACAAGAGCATTTATAGGTAATATTGAAGCTAGAGGTAGAGCCTTTGATACGTTAGTTGGTACAGGTAAACAAGTTGAAGCTAATGATTTAAAGAAGATCTCTGATGGTGTCTATGATGAAATGTTTGATAACAATGGATTCATAACAGATAAAGCTGTTGAGTATGCCAGTAGAGAGATAGCGATGAACTTAGATAATAAAGCAGTAGATTCGTTAAGTCAGTTAATAAGGAGAGCACCTGCTTTAAAACCATTCTTAATGTTCCCTAAAACATCAATGAACCTACTTGCTTTTAGTGGTTCACATAATCCTCTTGGTGTAATTATAAATGATTTGAATGCCTTTAAACAGCCATTTGAACAGATGGATCAATTAAAGGTACAAGAGTTGTTATCTAGTAGAGGGATACCAATTGATGAGAACATGGAAGCTGCTTACAGCACAATTAGAGCTGAATTAAAAGGTAGAAAAGCTATTGGAACTCTTTCTGTATTAGGTGCTGGTTGGTTATTCACTAGTGATAGACTACGTGGTAATGGTATTTATGATAAAGAACGTCAAAAAGTAAGACAAGAACATGGATGGAAACCTAGAACTTATAAAGGATGGGATGGTAAGTGGTATAGCTATGAAAACCTTGGTGCTTTAAGTGATTGGTTAGCCTTTACAGCTGATGTAATGGATAACTTTGATACGTTAGATGAACCATCTTTAGAACTTACACTTAATAAAGCTGGACATTTACTATCAGCTAACCTAACTAATAAATCATTTACAGCTGGTCTAGAACCACTTAATGATGTATTAGCTGGAAACCCTGCAGCATTAGCTAGATGGGGAGCAAGCTTTGGTAGTAGCTTTGTTCCTGGCAGTGGTATAAGAAATGAATTCTCTCGTTTATTTACTCCACAGTTAAAAGAAGTAGAACAAGATTTCTTTCAATTACTTGCTAATAGAAATCCAATAGTTAAGGAATCATTACCTGATCTTTATGATTGGATGGATGGTACAAAAGTTGGAGAACCTACTAGTTTCTTTACTAGAGTTTGGAATACTTATTCTCCATTATGGAAAGTTAGTGAAGGTTTAACACCTGAGAAACAATTCCTTATTGATGTTGAATTTGATAGTAGACCTTCCTTAAGAACTAATGGTAGAGGTGTTGAATATACACCTGCACAACGTTCTCAGGTAACTCAATTAATCGGAAAAGACGGATATTTCAGAGATAAGGTTAGGCATATTATGTATCATACAGCTACTGGTAAGCAGTTTAGAAAAGCTTATAAAGAAGCTGCAAGGAAAGGAATCAAACTTAATAGACAAGATTTCTTAAACTTACATCATGAATTAAACCTAGCTTTAAGAGATTCCCAACGGTGGGCTGAAAGTAGAATTGATGAAGCTGAAGAAGTAGCAAATAAACAATTCATCAATGCTGAAATTGAGAGGTCTTCAAGATTAGGCGATATAGATCGAGTACTTCAATTACAAAATAGATAACTAATGGCTACACAACAAGAACATACCGATCATACTAACAGTACCTACTCATTTACCAACATAACTGATTTCTATAAAGCCTCGGAAATAAAGGTTAAACATGTAGCAGATGACGGTACAACTACTGATCCAGTATCAACAAGTAATGTAGATACAACAAATAAAGAAGTAACTTTAAGTAGTGCTGTTACTGATGGAACGATTACAGTTTATCGAGAAACTGATTTAACAGGCGAAGATATTGAATTCCAAGCTGGATCATCAATCAAATCAGTAGATTTGAATAAAGCACAAGAGGTACTAAGACGAGGTATAGAAGAAACAAGAGAACAAGAAACATATCAAACAGGTGCAGAGATAAAGACTGCTTATGAAGCTCAATCAAATACTAATGCCTACACTGATGATGAGAAAAGTAAACTTAGTGGTATAGCAACTGGAGCACAGACAGGTACTGTAACTTCAGTAACTGGTTCAAGTCCTATAACAGTATCAAATGGTACGACAACACCAGCTATATCTATAGACCTTTCTAGTTACTCAACTACAAGTCATAACCACGATAGTTCATACAATAACTATTCCATATCTTCAGACTTATTGGATGAGGATGATATGGCTTCTAATTCAAATACAAAAGTACCAAGCCAGCAATCCGTTAAAGCTTATGTAGATGCAAATGCAGGTTCAGGTGGTATTGCTTTAACAGATATATCAGTTACTAGTGCTTCAGCAGGTACAGCAGCTCTTAGCTATAACAACAGTAGTGGAGTCTTTAGTTATACACCACCTGATCTGAGTGGGTATTCAGGTACAAGTCACAACCACGATAGTTCATACTCTGCAAGTTCTCATAACCACGATAGTTCATACTCTGCAAGTTCTCATAACCACGATAGTTCATATAATAACTACGCACACCCAACAACAGCAGGTAATATCCACATACCAAGCGGAGGTAGTACTGGACAATTCTTAAAATATAGTGGTGTGTCAGGTACTGCTGTTTGGGATGATATTAACTCTGGTATAAGCGATATCGTTGAAGATACAACACCTCAATTAGGTGGTATCTTAGATTGCAATAATAAGGCTATTCAAGAATCTATAGTTGGTATCGGTACGGGTACTAGCAGTGGTTCTATAAGTAATAATCTTGGAACAATTAAAACAGTATTAACAAGTTCTGGTACTCCAGATACCTTTACATTAGATTTTGACTCAAACAGTTTTCCAAATGGTACATCAGCATTATACTTAATTAAAAATGCAGGTGATAAAACTATTGTTTTTTCTGATGTTGTTTGGATAGGTGGTTATGCTCCAACCATATCAACAACTAAATATAGTGCTATAGAGTTTGTCTATGTATCAGGAGTAAATAGTACAAATGCAATTGGATGTTATTTAGGGGATGTTGGTTAATGAGGAATCACTTTTTACGTGCTGGTCGTGTAGTTAATAACTTCATTAATACCGATTTATTTGTCCATTATGACTTTGGTAACATCTCTTGTTGGAATCGTCAAAATGGAACTAACACAGCAGATTATACGGTTTATAACTTAGCTAATAGTAATAACAACGCTCTATTTAGGTGTCAATCAGGACTAGTAGACGGGATTTGGGCTTATGAAACTTCGTCTGGATCTGATGCAATTATATTTGATAGTTCAGATGGTGGTGGTTGTGTTCAATTTGATACTTCTGAAATTGACGGTAATAGCGATAGGTTTGCTTTAGTAATCCCTGGCTCCGAAAGTGCTACGTCTCAGTATTTTCCTCACTACAATCTAACTACACAGACTGGATCAAATAATATGTATAACGGTGTTGGTACAGGTGCCTATACTGTTGAATATTGGTTGAAACAAACAACTAATTCAACATCCTATTATATCAACGATGATACAACTCTAATTGTTCACGATACTTCTGGAAATATAAGCAATGATAACTTATATTACTATGGCAGTACTTGGGCGGCATTTGGGATTCCTAGTTATCCAGGAGCTAAATTCAAAGTTTCAAGTGGTAACTCTGCCGATGTTAGTTTTTACCCTGCTGGTGAAAGTACTGCTACTACAACACGAGGACTTAATGATGATGACTTAAAATGGAGTCATGTTGTTATAAGCAGAGCAAGTGACGCAACAAACGGTACTACAGTTTATTTAAACAATGTAAGCCAAGGAACTATTACAAATAGTTCTAACCTTTCTACAATGAAGTATGGATTACTTGCGGGATATAGTTCTTCAACAGATTTAGCAAGAAAACTAGGTATATTTAGATTCTATAAAGGTAAAGCACTAACAGCTTCAGAAGTCTCACATAACTGGAATGCAGAAAAAGCTAGATTTGGACATTAATAACTATGACATATGCAATTTTAGACGGAACAACCGTCACAAAAACAGGCTCAATAAGAGAGCTATTTAAAAATGTTAGCTTCCCCACGTCTGGTGTATCTGAATCATTTCTTACAGAAAATAATGTTGTTGAACTTATTGAAACTTTAAGTTATACCAGTCCTTCTCAGAAGCTAACAAAGGTCAATCCTTACGTTGCTGAAGACGGTAAATGTTATTCAGTAAAAGTAGAAAACACCAGTACTGAAGAAGTCACATTTCTTACTACATCAAAATGGACTGAAATTCGTTTTGTAAGAGATGAGCTTCTAAAACAAACTGATTGGAGAGCCGTATCAGATAGAACACTTGGAGATGATTGGCGTGATTATCGTCAAGCATTAAGAGATGTTCCTACACAAGCTGATCCATTTAATATCACTTGGCCAACTCCACCTTCTTAACACACATATTAATTAAACAAACAAATGGGAATACCAAATCAATATAATGCTCAACCTGTGTTGGAAGGTCTTTCAATACCTGAGCATGACTACATCAGCATGACGTATGCTGGCACTGGCAGTGCTGGTGCAGATGATCCTACTACTATTACATATAAGTATGGTGGTTCTAGTGGTACAACAGTTGCCACGTTAACATTAGCTTATGCAGCAGCAGGAAGGGTAAGTTCAATTACGAGGAGTTAGATAATGCCATTTAAATTTAATCCGTTAACTGGGTCTATAGATGCAGTTAATAGTCGTAGTGAAGATGCCACTTTTGCAGGTGACTTAACTATTAGTAATACCAGTCCTCAAATTTTTCTAGTTGATAGCAATAATAATAGTGATTACGAAATAGGAAATGAAGACGGTCTTTTTAGAATAAGAGATACTACAAATGCAGCAAATAGATTAGAAATATCTAGTACAGGTGATGCCACTTTTGCAGGCACTGTTCTTGTTGGACGTACATCTGCTGGAAATACTGGGAATGGTCACACTCTAAGATATAACGATAGTGCAATTTTCAGTCGAGATTCTGGTGGTGAAACTATGCAAGTTTGCCGCAACGCTACTGCTGGTGATTTAATTAGATGGTATCAAAACGGTTCATGGACAGATGGTAATGACATATCAATTAGTAGTGGTGTGGTTAGTTATAATACAACCTCTGACTACAGATTAAAAGAAAACGAAGTAGCTATATCTGATGGTATAACAAGACTTAAACTGTTAAAACCATATAGGTTTAACTATAAAAATAATCCATCTAAAACAATGGATGGATTCTTTGCACATGAGGTAACACCTGCTGTACCTGAAGCAATCAAAGGAACAAAAGATGCAGTTTATCCTAATGGTGACTTAAAAACGCAAGGAATAGATCAATCAAAACTTGTACCTCTTCTTACGGCTGCACTGCAAGAAGCAATAGCAAAAATAGAAACCTTAGAAACAAAAGTAGCAGCACTAGAGTCTACATAAACAATTTATTTATTTAACAATGGCAACAAAAACTTGGACTACAGAAGTCAAAGATGCATATAAAGCAAAACTAATAGCTGATAAACCATCATAAAATTACCAAGGGCTACTCTTCCTAAATCCTTAGACCTGCCTATAATCGAGTTTAAACCACCCTCAGCTCAGGTGCCATCATATAAACCAATTGTGGTACCTCCGAGCGATCAAGAGGCTCCAGAGGGCGTTAAAGCAAAGGAGAAGACAGAAGAACCACCAAGCTTAAAAGTACCTGTTATTGATATTCAAGTACCAATACCAGAACCAGCAGTTGTAATAACGGCTGTCACGACAGCAGTTGTGGCAGTTGCTACGACTACTGTTACCCAATCCTTATTTGAACCAATTAAGAAGAAGGTTCAGAAACAACTACAAGCTAAAGTTAATAAATGGAAAGAACAGAGGAAAGCCCGAAACCAAACCTCCTCACCAAGTTAAAAGATGCAGCAGAAGATACTGAGCACCATATTCAAGTGCTTGGGAGTTTTGTACGACTTGGTGTGGTTGTCTGGTCGGGCTTTATTTGATCATAACTCTTAACTACGTTGATATACCTATGGTAAAGAAATCTGGTAACTCAGATATCACGTTCGTAGCTTCGGTCTTTACGGGAGCACTTGCAACATTCGGCTTGACTACAGGTAATAAGAACGGAAATGGAAATAAACCTGTCGACTGTCCAATGGCTAAGAAAAAGGAAACATGAAAAAATGGCTAGTA
>CETG01095686.1_pt1 | contig 18721 bp, 13 predicted proteins | sample 361471 | NCBI WGS metagenome assembly CETG01 (sample SAMEA2622696, study PRJEB7988) | marine metagenome | isolation source: saline water (ENVO:00002010), including | reverse complement strand
CTACCAGCTAGACAGGAAGTAGTTCTAACACCAGAAGAAGACTTCTATGCTCAGTCTAAGAAGCAAGATGGTGGTATTGTATTCTACACTGGTATTAACTCACAAGGTGATCTATACATTGGTAATAAGAGAATTAATGCTATTACAGGTGAAGAAACATTCATTGATCAAGCAAAACTTGCAGATGATGGTGATGAGGATGATACAATTGGAGGTCTAGTTACTACCTTTGATACTCCTGTAACATTCAACCAGAATATTACAATTATTGGTGGAGAAGGAGAACTAGTTAACACATTTGAATCTCCTGTTGTTATCTCTGTACAAGATGGTGACTTCACACAGCAGAAGGATTCCTTAATCATACGTTCAAATGTAGATAGTACAGAAAATAATCTCGGCCAAATTGAGCAAGATGAAGGTTTAGATAGAACTGCATTCTCACCACCAACTGAAGGTGATATTAGAATCAGTAAAAATACTATTAGATCTGCTGTATTTGGATTCAATGCTAGAGGTAAAGGACAATCTTATAAGTTCCAGACACATACAGTTAGTGGTGTAGCTTCTAACATTACACCTAATCAAAGTGCATTGATTGCTCAAGGTGGAACTAGTATTGGTGCAGAACAAACTATCAATTATGGTGGAGTTCTTCCAATACCAGGTGACGTTCTCTTTAAGGGATCTGAAGTTGGTAAGAATGGATCTATTGCATGGGTACTTGCAAACTACTTTGGAACTATTGATAGTCTTAATATTGATAATATTGAGTTTGATGGAACTAATGTTGTTAAACTTTCATTCAGAAACTTTAACACTGGTGTTGCACTTTCTAACACTGATATTGGTATTACATCTGGATCACAGATTAGAATTAAGAATTTCTACTATGATACTAGACTTAATTTAACTTGGACAGTATATGCTGCTAAACCTGGTGATCCATTCTCACCAACAAATAACTACGTTCACTTCCAAGTTATTGATCAAATTCCACAGGATATTCAACCATGGGAAGATATTCTTACTAACACTCCTGCTGGCGAAACTGCTCCTACTATTGAATTCTCTAATGCTAACTTCAAGGAAGTTGGTGTTCTAGGTGCTGAGGCATTAAGAACTGAGACTGAAACAATTGGTGAGTATAAGTTAGGTATTAACACTATTGTTAGATCTTCACATGATGCATATAAGAATGCATTTGTAGAAGATACAAATACTGATCCTCGTGCTAACTTAGATGTTGTTGGTAACGTATACATCAGTGGACGTAGAACAACAGATTACCTAACACATACACAATATGCTTCACGTACTAAGGCAAGAATTAATGATGCATTAGTTGTTGGTGGAGATAGTGAGACTATTACAGATTATGCTACATTACGTGTTTCTACTGAGACTGCAGTAATTACTGAATCCACTCGTGGAGATAATGAAGGTAAGGTTGGTGTTAATGTAACTGATGCTGAATTAGATAGAGCATTAGTTGTTAAGGGTGATGCAAGATTCACTGAAGATGTTAAATTTGAGCGTGACATTGAAGTCAATGGTGATGGAACCACAGCTGAAATCAGAACTTCTGAGACATCTGGAACATTCAATGCTGTAAGTGATAACACATTTATAGGAACACTTAATATTGGTGACTTTGCTTCAACAATTACAATCGGTAATCAGAGAACTGAAGTTGCTACATTAAATTTAGTTGATTCTGTTACTGGTGATCAATTCATTAATGTTGGTCGTAACAGTTATCACAGTAATATTAATCTAGGTACCACACCAAATACACCAATCACCAATATTTCTAAAGTAGAAATTGGTGGTGCATATGGTAATAATGAAACATTATCATATACTCAGATAAGAACTAAGTCACTTAAAATTGCTGGTGATGTACAACTTGGTACTTCTAGAGAACTAGAAGATACAGTAAATCTAACAACAACTGCTGGAATTGTTAATTTCTTTGGTGGTAGTAGTAATACTAATACACTTAACTTTGCTACTAATGCTTCTGACATTACAATTGCTGGTCAAGGTGGAACAACTAGAGTTAGAAACAGTCTAGTTGTTGATGCATCTGCAAGATTTAACTCTAGTGTTAAATTATGTGGTGGATTTGCATCATTCTCCTTTACTGCAGACAGAGCAAGATCTGGTTCTGAGAAGATTAATCATGCTACTGGTATCTTAGGTAACAATCTATTCAATAACAATGTTGATATTGTTACTGTTGATAGAGTAGCAACAAGTTCATCTAAGTATTGTACTGTTGACACAGCTGGTACTGGAAACTGGGGTGGTATTCAATATCAAGATGCTATCACTAATATTGGTGGTAACCCACAGATTGAACCTCAGGAACTTGTTCAATTAACAGGTAATCAGATTTATCTACCATTGGGTCAATCTCCAGTTGATGAAAATGGCGATCCATGGTTTAAAGAAAATGATTATATTATAGTTGATTCACCTGAAGGTGTTGGTGAAAATTATACCACACTTCAAATGGCTTCTGAGACATTAGGTGCCATTACTTCAGGTGGTACCTTCCTTGGTGTTGTTGGTAATGTATCAATCAAAGATGATAATGCTTCTCCTGTTGGTTCATCTGGTGGATTTAATACAGGACAGAATTATATCTGGTTCTCTGAAAGTGGAGCTGGTAGTAGTTCATCTGGATCTGAAAGATCAGTTGCATTCTCTCCTGTAGATGGATCTAATCTTGGTGGTGCTGGTCCTATTTCTAGATTTGAAATAGATGCTATTGTAGGTAATAACAATAACGGTGGTGAATATCCAGACGTTACTGATCCTGCAACTGCAGAACATTTAGAACTACGTTATAGTTTAGATGCTTATAACGTTGGTATTGCATCTGCTACATGGGTATTGATTGATCAAATAATTCCAATCCTAGATTCAAGTCATAATGGTGTTGTAGAGAAGTGGACATTAGATGTTCCAGTTGCTGCACAACAGGCGAATGTAACCTTCCAGTTATATCAACCAAGTAACACTGGTGTAGATAACTATGGTATTACAAATGTAAGATACTTTGCTGCATCTAACGCTGGTGGTTTAACTCACGTTGAATTCTTAAGAGTTATATCTACTCCAAGAATATCAACTGCTCCATTTTATATCATTGCTGAGAGAGAACCATTTGGTACTTTCACAGGTGTAAGAAATGATCATCCTGATGGAACAGCAATCTATAAGTGTAATGTACAGTTTGATGCTACATGGACTACTGATGTAATTGATAATGTTGGTAACACAGAGGATGTCTACCTTGCAGAATTTGGAGGCGAGATTGCTACTAACGATTATGTTATCATTAGTAGAAGTGCTACTGCTCCAGATGTTGAACCACTTGTATATGATGTTGGTGAGGTATTCCAAGTTAAGACTACACTTTCACAAACAACTAAGAGCTTAATTGTTTCTAGTGGATGTGATGGTGGTGCTGCTAATGATGTATTCACTATTGATTCTACAACTGGAGATACTTACATTGGTGGTGATCTAATCATCAATAATAACGTTGATATATCTGGTGGTTGTGGAAGCATTGATAGAGGAACATTTACAGGTGATATTGAACTTAATGCTGGTGAGGAATTTACATTCTATATTACTAATATTAGTTCTGGTGACATTGCTAAGTTAAGTATTAATGATATTCTTTCATTTGAATCTAACTTTGGTAGTGCATTATTACTTCCTGAAACTAGAATTACAGAGATTGATTCAGATAAGATTAAGGTTTCTAGAAACATTCTTAGCACTCAGAACTTAACTAATGTTGTATTCAGAGCAGAAGTTAATGAAGAGTTTACCATTAAGAATGGTAATGATCAAAATACTCTTTACTTTGATACATGTGCTGCTACTTTAGAAATTGGTAACCAGTATAGAAGACTTGATATTAGTAGGGTACTTCCAAATACAGAAGCTACTGCTACATCATACGCAAGATATGAAGGTAATGAGAGTAATGTTAGAATTTACTCTTACTGGTTAGATCCTCTATCAATACAATCTAACGGACCTAATGCTGCTTTATCAGCTAATGCAGCAACAGGTGCTATACCAGGTTCAGTTTATTTACAGGTTGATCAACTTGGTGAAGGTACTGGTGCATTTGCTGTTGGTGATTTGGTTAGAGTTAACTCAGCATCAGGAGGTACTGGTCCTTGGGAAATAATGAGTATTGCTTCTATTGATGTAGCAGGTAAGACTTTAAGATGTATTCCTGGACAAGAAGGAACTACTGCTAATGATATTGCTAACTATGTTCAAGCAACTTCTGATGTAATAAGGATTCTTAAACATAGTAAGTCTGCAAATCTTGTAGATGTTGATCTACGTCAACGTATTGGTGTAGATTATCTCTCTGCTATCATTGATAATGGTATTATAGTACAGACTAAACTAGATTATACTAACTGGTTACGTATATACGATAAGACTACAGAAAACAGTGAATTCTTCTTAGTTAATTTGGCACTCTTTGGTACTGTTCATACAGCTACCATGAACGAGTTGGGTCAAGATGGAACTATACCATTTAGAAGAGGTAACATAACTCTTAATGGTGAACTAACATCATATGGTGGTGGAGTTAACATCTTAGATTCTGTAGGACAGACAAGTATCGTTAAGGTAATTAATGATGATGGTCATGCTGATCACTCTGGTTCTATCTACTTTGATGCTGGTGTAATTGGTAGAGGTGATATTAAACTTTACTCATCATTCGGTCCTGAAGAAGTTCTAACAGTTGGTAACCAAGTTACGTTTGGTGTTGATGTTTATGGTGATGCAGAGATAAGTAACTCTCTTACAATTAGAGGAACTGCTTCTGAGGCACCATCTAAGAGTCCACAGTTTAATCTAACTAATCTTGGTACAAACGGTGCAAATACATTTACAATTAATAGAGATCAATCTATTGATGCATTTGGATTAACTAACTACTATACTAAGACTGGTGGTAAACATTCACGTTACGTTTCTAATGGATCTGATGTTACTGATCTAAATCTAAAATCAAATGTAACATACTTTGTTAATGTAACAGATCAAAGTAATTTAGTTGTTTATTTACCTGAGACACCAATTACAGGTGATGAAGTTAGAATTGTTGAAGTTGGTGGAAATCTTGGTTATGATACAATGTTGATTGTTAGAGCATTGACTCCAAATACTAAGGTACAAGGAGATGCAACTGGAACTACAATTGGATTGAGTGGTACTACACCATACAATTCAGGTGAACTTGTAGTACAGACAGCAAACGCTGGATTCACATTGGTATACCTAGGAGGAACGGATTCACAAGGCACCATCGTTTCTTCCTCTGTACAAGGATGGTGGCTAAGAGAGGTCTAACATATGGCATTCTATAATAGAATAAAATCAGGAAAACTCGCTCCAATAGGCACAATAATGCCTTGGGGCGGTGGTTCTGGAGCAGGACAAGCATTGGATAATATACCTACAGGATGGATTGTTTGTAGTTTGACTAATGCTGTTCTTAATGCTGCAGATTATCCTTTACTTGCTGCTACCTTAGGTAATGAGTATGGTCCATTTCCAGAAGAAGGTAGTGGATTCGTTAATGGTACAAATCATGGCATAGTTAATGATTTTCCATATAATAAAGATGAGTCTTTGGGTCATGTTGATAAATTTGGTTTACCAAATCTAAATCAGCTTGCATTAGTTGATATTGAAGGACAAAGACAACAACCTAACAGCAGTAGTCTTACTGGTGCAGATAAGATTCAAATGGGTATATACATTGGTGTAAATGGACCTGATGCTATACAACCACCAACACTTCTTAGTTCTGATGTAGATATTACATTTACAATAGAACCATCTAATCAACTTGCTGGTAGAATAACTGGTATTACAATGGATGATCCAATCTATTTTGATACTGCTTATGTTGTACCTAGAAAATTGGGTGTAGATCATATACCAGAGCACTCACATAAACCTGCTAGTGCTTCAGAATTTGATCAGTTTTGGGGTGCATATGCATTTGGTAATGGAGTACAAGAATTTGTTCCACCAAGAGCAGAAAAAGATACTGCATATGATTATGGTGCTGTTGCTCCTACTGGACAAACTACAGGTGCTCAAGCAGGTAGATGGAAACCAGGTGAAAAAAATATTTCATGGTTTGATGAATTTGATGGTGGAATAAGTTTACCTGATGGTACTGGTTCAGTTTATATTAGTCCTCTATTAGAAACAATACCTGCAATACCAACATCAGCTAGACCAATACCACAAAGATTTTATCATGTAGATGACAACTTTGCTTATAATGATAATAATTTAGCAATACCAAATGTTCAAACGTCAGCACATGTAGGAGCATTTCCACCTGCTGGATATTACAACGGTAGAAGGAATTATTATCAGTCTGTAGATATTCCTGAACAGCAAAGAGGATTGGGAATGCCCTTAAATGATATTCAAGATATGCCTTATGATCCTTCATTAGGTGAGTTACAACCGATAAATACAGCTGTAACTAATACATATACAACAACGTTAAATCATGATGGTGAAGGTTGGGGAAGTGATACTTTAAGATCACACGCACATGATGCAATGGAAGTCTCTATGGCTAGAGGTAGTTTATCCATACCATCAACTATACTTATTAATGATATTGCAACAGGAACTACAGCACCATTATCTGTAGCAACTGCATTGAGTATACAGATAAATCCAAATACTCCATCTTTAACAACGATGTATATAATAAGAGCGTATTAAAATGGCAAGTTTTTATACCAAAGAGAAAGCAAAACATGGAACTATGTGTGGTTCTATCATATGTTTTCCAGTAGAACTGATTGAAGGTACTGAACCTAAAGATCCTGCGGTTAGAAAACTATTACCTGCTGGATATTTAAGATGTGATGGTAGTGTTTTATTTGCAAATCAATTTCCAGAATTAGCAATAGTATTGGGTGTAGGACAAGAAACAAAGTTTTTAAAAGATGGTCAAGTTATTACTAATGAACAGTTTCAACTTCCAGATTTAAGGAATAAACATATTAGAGCTACAACATCATCTAACATTGGTTTATATAATGATTTGACTGTTGTTGATGACAATGGTGCATCTCAGTTTAAATCTGGTATTCAATTAGATGTTGTTCAGAATATTGATAGTCCATATCAATTAAGTTATACAGGAGATTTTTATATACCACCACAAACAATACCATTAAGAGGTGAACCAAGATTTTCTCTTGATACTGGTGTATATACTGCAACAACTGAAGTTCCTCATACATCATTTCAACCCCATTTACACAGATCATCAACTACTAGACACAGACAGAAAGATAATTCAAATAATTACTTTAGATCTAGACAAAGAAATCACAAAGCTTCATTAACTACATTGAATATATGTCAGTGGTTTACTAATACTACTCAACCGTTGTGTAGACATGAATGGGAGAATAGGATGGTTACAACTGAAACATACTTTGCAAAAAATACAGATTTAGGAAACTTACGTTATGAATATTATGGTGCATGTTTTAATGGATGTCTTGGATTTACTGGTGGTGGATATTGTTTATGGCCAGAGCAAGGATTATGTTCTGATGAACCAAGTAGTTCTAACACATGGTCTAACGTTCTTTGGGATAATAGATTAAGAAATAGTGGTGATGATAACCCTTGTTCTTCAGGTTCTCCTGGTGCCAATTCTGGAAACGTACAATTTGGTAATGTCATATATGAATCATTATTAGAACAAGAATGTGATTGTGAATTTGTTCTTCCTGGTTGGTTGGGTGGTGATCAATGTGATATGAGTGGACAAGATAACACTGCAATAAACTCATCTGAACTAGAAAATTATGGTGAGAATAAAGATTTCCCATCTAATTGGGGATATAATGGTAAAATAAAGAATTTACCTTTTGCCAGTTCTGATCCAGATGCTTATTCTCAAGTACCAACTGGAGTTGCAAACATAACAACAATTGTTGGTGAGACTGGTAATGATGGTTCTCATAGACACAGAATTGATTTTAATTCTGATGAAGAGCACACATATGAAATGATTACAAGAGCTGCATTTGCAAGAGCTGATAGTGGACTAGTTTCTAGAATTACTATTGAGAAAAACAACTCTAAGAAGGCGGATAAATACATTCAGCCATACATCGTTACGGAATATCTTATTAAAGTCTGATGGTACAATATAGGTCTCCTTATAAAAATTTTTATAGTGATAAAACTGGTTCCTATATGAGTATAGGTGCCATCGTTCCATCTTTAGTGGATAGTTATTCCACTTCTATAGGTGGCACAATCACTGGTGAAGGTACTGGTGGTGAAAGTCCATCGTATAATTTTAGAAACTTTCTTTATTGTGATGGAGAAAAATATGATATTAAAGATTATCCATTACTATATGAAAAGATAGGTAATGAATATAATTTATCAACAGAAGCACCAGCAAATAATTCTATAAGATCAGATGTAACTGGTGCACCAGGTACAGTTTATAGAACATTTGTAGATAATGGTAATGTATATGCTGAGATACATTCAGAACCAATACCAAATTCTACTGATTACACAAGAGTAGTTCCAAATGGTGCTGAATTAACATTTGAATTATTGAATGATTATCCTACTGCTAATGGACAGGTTGTACAAGGAAGACGATATCTCTTAGAATATTCAGAAACATTTCAATCACTCGCATCACAAGCTGATACACATGTCTTTAGAATATTAATTAATTATGATCCAGAAAATAATACAGGTGGTAGTCCTGGTGGTACTGTTAACTGGGTCATAACATCAATAACATTAATACAGACAGCAGATTTAAACTATCCTCTTATATTACCAGAGACTAATTATGGTACTGTACCTGCCTTGGATCCAGGTACATTTGATCCTTTAACTGGACAAGGATATCCTACAGGTTATTCTCAATATGCTAATGCTAATAATGATACACCAGCGTTTTCATGGGCAAACTTAAGTGGTTTACCTTCTGGTATTACTGTAGATACTTATGAAATATTAATTGAAGATTTATCTACAGATGTAAGAACTAATTGGCATGTTCAGAATATACCAAATACATTTACAGCATTTAGTGTTAACCAGCAAATGCCAGCTGGTGTTGTGCTTCAACAAAATACTGTAGAACAATCATCACTTGGTTCTGCTCCTGAGTGGGTTAATAATGGTTATTCAGGATCACAACCACCAACAGGTGAGAAGCATATTTATAGATTTCATGTACAAGCAACATTAAGTAATCAACAACAGATTTGTACATATCAAGACTTTACTGCTGGTGGTGGATCATTAATACCATTATATAATAGAAGTCCACAGTTAACAGAAAATTATGTTGTTACTGGTGGTAATTCTGGTATTGTAGATACAAGTTTAGATGTAATTATTGGTGGATTAACTAACCAACCACGTATTAAAATAAGAAAATCATTTAGTATTTCAGATTTACCACAGGTTCTTGGAGAGTTTAGAGTACCTGATTATAGAGATAGAAAATTAATTGGATTTGGTCAAGGTGTTAATGGTGCTGGTACTCCATTAGTAGGAGATAGAATCACCATGAATGTTGGTGATGTTGGAGGACAATGGTTTATTGGTACAGATACTATTGAAGATCCTGTTGAGTTTTATCAGATAAGTGATGTTCTTACTACAGGATATGCAAGTGTTACTACATTAATTCAACCATATTTAACAGGTGAAAAGAAATATACAGTTGGTCCTATCAATGATTATGTGTTTGCAAGAGCATCAGAACATACTCACAATTTATTACACAGTGAACCAGATGAGGTTACTGAAGCTAACGTATCAGGTGTTGATAGATTTACTACAGGATATGGTAAAATAAAAGGATATATTGAAAACTTTATACCTAACTTACCCAGTGGAGAAACATTAGGTCATTCTCATGGATTATTAGGATATAGACCATTAAGTCCAAAGACTTCTACATTTGGTAATATAGAAGGTATTGGATTAAAAGAACCAACTAATACACTACCAGATAAAACATGGGAAGTTACTGATCCTGAGATTACATGGACATTAAGTGGTACTGCTTTACTTGATTGGGGTAATGGAGTAGGAGAAGTTGGTGGATTCCTTAGTCCTGGTAGTGGAACACAATATCTAGGATTTGGTAGTCCAGGAAATATAACATTTGCAACTCATCAAGCAACTAGAGATGCATCATTTACTTTAAATGTTGAAGGATATACTCAGTTCTTTGCATTGGGTATCATGGGTAATGATATCAATGGTGGTGAAAGATGTAATTCTGTTACTGATAATCTTAAAATAAGATTTACAGGTTCTGGTAGTGCTGCAACATCAGCATGGTATGAACTGATGGAATCTGCTGGTACATATAATATAAACAATAATATTGGTGGTGGATATGGTGCATATGATGCTGTCTATCAAGTATGGAAAAATAGAGAGATTGAAATCCCAGTAATATATCGTGATGCTGCAGAACAACCTATAACTATAGAATTACAACAAACATCTGATACTGGTATAACAGGTAATGATCCAATAGGTGAATATAGAAGTGATAGTAATGTTACTGGCACATTAAATGATCCTGTTGGTGCTGCTTTCCATCCTAATGGTTATGATCATGTTGGTGTGGCAAAAATTGGATTGAGAGCAGGTTCACAAGGTAATTGGGATGGTTGTTATAACTATAAGATTACAGAACCAGGTGCAATTCCTATTGTTAGTGCTGCTGCTTCTCAAGGTGTTATAACAATAATATTCCAAGGTCTTCATGGATTTGATATTGGTGATAATGTAACACTACAAAATACACAAACTAGTTTAGATGGTACATATAGTATTTTAGAAGCTGGATTTTCAACATCATCATTCCAAGCATTATGTGATGAAGTTCAGTCTGCTGCTGTTGGTACTGTTAGATTAGCATCAGGATATTTTGCTGACGTTCCTGTCACACCAACACCAAGGGTTTGGGTAGTTGATGATAATACTGTTATTGGTGGTAAAGAGATTATAGTTACTACACCAGGAACTGGTGAAGAAAGATTTTTAGAAACATATGATAGTGGTACTGCAAGTATAGCAGCAAATGCTGGTGGAGAAAACATTACATCTTATGTCATTAAAATGGCAGGTGGTGGAGGAGGAGGCGGTGGTTCCTCAGGTTCAGGTGGCAATGGATTTGATACATCTGTAACTTTAACTGTTGATGGTAATCCATATACTATTACTGCTGGAGGTGGTTCAGGTGGACAAGCTGGTACTAATGGTGGACAAGGTGGACAAGGTGGTACATATACAATACCTGCAACGATATTTAATGATCCTAGATTTAGTTTTTCAATAACAGATAATGGTGATAATGGAACTACTGGTGGTGTAGGAAATAGTGCATCTCCTGCAGGTGGATTGCGTCCAATCCAAGGATGGAATGATAAAGGTGGTGGTGGTTCTGGTTCATATGATGCATTTTTATCAACAGGAAGTGCAACACAGACTTGGAGTACATCATCTACTAGTTGGCAAAATGTATATGGACCTGGTTATAGTGCTGGTCAGAATTATGTTGAATTAACGGGACAATCTACGGGATCGTGGGTAAATACATGGCCATGTAATATACAAATATCACCAGTTCGTACAGCTGATATTAAAACAACTGCAGTTAATAGTCCTAATGGTTTAGGACAGCAAAATCTTTGGAAGGTTGCACCAACTTTTACTGCTGGTTTAAATTGGGATCTTGGTACTGGTAATGCAATTCAAGGTTCAACTATATTTGGACAAACTGGATCAACTGTAACTTGGACTACTGTATATGGACCTGGTGCAAACTTCACTGCACAAAACTTTATGGAGACCACATCAAATAGTAATGGTTTGGTTATAGATCCAGGAAATCCTGATCCTCAGAATAAATCTAACTTGATGGGATACCATTTTTATTATCTAGGACAATTAAGAGCAGTCAACCCATATGGAAGAAATGGTCCTGTATATGAAAATGGTGAATGGAACTATTGGGGTTGTTATAGATTCAGAGGAGGAAATCAATTAGCAGGTAGTTCTGATATTGCAGTTGAGTTTATAGCTGGTAGTGGAGATTTAAAAGTTACTGGTACTGGATTTGCTCAAGTAGATTTTCGTTTTGAATGGAATGATCAGGCATCTGATGGATTTGCATTAGGAACTGTATCATGGCAGATTGGAGGACAAACGGTATCATTTACTCAGGATCAGTCACAAACATCAGGTTTAGATACTACTAGTTATGTTAACATAGCAGTAACAGCTAATACAATTTATCCTTGTACTATAACAGGTGCTTATTCTGCCACTTCGTTTGATCCAATCCCATCACCACCAGCATTTCCTGGTATATGTTTCAAGGATGCTGATGGAACTGACTGTAATGCTAAGGTAGAAATTGTTGCTATTAATAATCAAGCACAAACTAGGTATGAAATAGAAGTACAACAAATGCAATTTCCTACTTATGAGCATTCTCCAACTCAAAGGTTTGATCTTTGTGAAGTTAGTACCATCAGCAATGTTACTAATGCTTTTAATAGTACATCACAAATGAATTGGGTTTGTGATGTATCAGAGGAACAGTTACAAGGTGGAGGTGGAGGTGGAACATACACATATTATTATAATGGTGCAAGTGTCGGTTCTAACGCAGATGGTGCACAGATAGTAACTGGAACAGGACAGAATGCTGGAGATCTTAGATATAGTAAGGGTCAAAGTGCAGGTACTAACCTATGGGAGATTAGGGTAGAAGAATTAGTAACTACTGGTACAAACGTTACTACTGGTAGTATAGATGTTAATGATATTACTGGAGTACCAGATGAAGAAGATGCTTCAGTCGTATATGTAGATTTTGATATTTCTGGTGGTGCTGGTGGTAATGGTCCTGCTAATGGTATAGGAGGATGTGTTGGTTATGCTGGTGGTACTGGATCACCAGGTAGAAGGGTTACAGGAAGAATTAATAGTTGGCAAGGTATATTTGGTTGGGTTATAGGACAACAAGGAAATCAAGGTGTAAACCAACAAGTAGGAAGTACAAGTGAACCATCAGTTAGTGGTGGTTCAGGAGCATTCCAAGCAGATGGTGGTGATTCAGGATCAGGTGCATGGGGTAATGGTGGATCAGGTGGTGGAGGTGGTGGATGTACTGCTCTAACTGCTGGTGTTGGTGGTCAAGCAATCGCTGGTGCAGGCGGCGGTGGCGGTGGCGGTGGTTCAGGTGGAGGATGGAACGGTGGTGGTATCACTGACCCATGCTGGACTGGTGGTGCTGGTATAGGACCAGCAGATTCATTATATGAAGCAAATTTATTCACATTTTCTCCTGGACTTAATGGTGGATCAAAAGGATGTACCTCTGGTGGTGGAGGAGGAGGCGGTGGCGGTGCTGGCCCTGTAGGTGGCGGTGCTGGTGGTGCTGGTGGTGTTGCTGGTGCTGGTCATGTTAATACTGGATCTGGATCAGGTGGTAATGCTGGTAGATCAGCAATCAGTACAACTTATGTCACTTCTCCTAGTGAATCAGCTGGATCTACAGGTGGTGGATATGTTACACTTACTGCATATTATGAAGAAGAAGGATCAAACCCCTCTGGTGGTGGAGGAGGTGGAGGTGCTGGATTACTTATTGAAATGCAACCTGTATTAGCAACAGATGATATATCAACATCGTTCTTTGTTGAAGTTGGTAATGGTGGAACTGCTGGTGCAGGTAATCAGGGTTCTCCTATGCAAAATGGTCAATCTGGTAGAGTAGAAATTGGATGTTATGGTAGATTACCTGGCGATGATGATGTAGTTGGTATATCTGATCCTTCAGGTAGATATTATGAAGTTCCAAACTTCCCAGATGGTGCTTATGATATATCAGCAGCTGGTTCACCATTCACAGGTGCTGCTGCTAATATATGGCATTCATCAAGTGATGCATTAAGTGTTGTTGGATCTGTTGGTGATAACTTTGGACTTGCAAGTAATATTAGTAATGGTATGGCTAATAGACATATTAGATACACTGGTCTTGGTAGTAGATTCTTACAAATTGGTCCACTAAACTTACTTAATGCTGAGAAGATTACATTTGGTATGATTAAAGGTAATAATTCTAATGGTGGTGAAGCACCAGAAGAAGCAATAGATTGTTATTATAAACTATCATTGGATGCTACATCTGAAAGTATTCTTGAAGCTGTAGCAGATCCACAGAATGTATCAACGTCAGGTTGGGATAATTATAGTATTGATATTGATGAAGAATCTAATGCAAGAGTAAGTAGTGCATACTTAATAATAAGACAAACAAGACCAGATGGTTCAGGAGATAACCCAAATGAACAGGGTGGATCTGTTAATGATAACTGGGGTCTTGCAATGTTTGGTATTAAATATTCAACATATACTGAAAGAATATTTGTTCCAACATTAAATGCATCAATCCCTGGTAATGAAGGTGATTGTGGACCTGAAGATGGTATTGATGAAATTAGAAGAGTAGTTACTGCAAGAGATTCTAATATTAGATTCACTGATGGTACATTAACTCTATCTACATCCACACCAATATCTGTAGCAGGTACTGCAAGTGTTCAAGATAGTTTATCTCTTGTCACTAAATATCATCGTTCTAAGTACCTTATCAAAGCGATGTAGGATAAATAATACAATAAAGGTCTAATAATACTGATGGCAACGACATCTACTGCAAAAATGATTTTTAATGCCTTTGATAGGATAGTTTCTTATCAGGGTGTTAAAAAGCAATTTAATGATGATTATTGGAGTTCTGAAATAGATCCAATTATCACACCTCTATGGAATTCTGATAAGGATCAGTTAGAGTTGTTTGTCTATCATACTGATGGAACATATTTAATACAACGTAGTAAGTATAAACGAGATCATAAGACTCAAACAAGTAAGTGGTCCAGTTATGAATTTGACCCAGCTGGTGTATCTGAATATGATGTGGATGCATTGTTCAATTCATTGAAAGAGAAGTTCTTTGATTATAAAGATATAACTGAGGCAGAGTATCAGAAGGCAGTTGAAAGAAAGATTCAAGAGAGTAATGTATTAACTTGGGAGAAGATTAATCTTGTTAGAGTATTTCTTCTTAAAGATAGTGATTGGACACAACTACCTGATAATGGGTTAAGTGCAGATGAAGCAGCTCAATGGTTAGCATACAGAAAATGGATTAGAGACAATCCTAAAAACAATGCACAAGGATCAGATGCAGAGAATGCAAATGATGTTGTATTCCCCATTACACCAACAGAATATAATACTAGAAAAACAGTTGGTCTTAGTGAAAAAGCAATAGCAGCATATGGTCAGCAGGGTAATGATGAGGATTATTTAGAAAGTACATATCATTTCTGGAAACTATCATCTAATTCATTACAATACTTCGCTCAGAAGATGACAACGTATCTGGTTCTATCAACTATAACACAAGTACAATCAGATTATGGTACAATTGGTAGAATAGAGGTTGCAAAGTATAGAACTCATGCAGATGCTAATCAGGCAGGTATAGACAGATATACAAGATTACCTAGTGATGCATCCGCAGAATTAATAGAAGCAACTAACTTGACTGATGCAGAAATAGAAGCTAAGGGTGAAGAGTGGTTAGAAAATCTAATTTCACGTATTGAAAAAGGAGAAATATAATGTTAGTATCAATGAATGCACAGAGACTATTTGAAGTAGTCCATTACTTTGCAGAGAATAAAAACAAATACATATTGGTTATTGATATATCTGATTGGATGGCATTGGATGACACCAAGAAAGCAACAGTAAAAACATACTATGAGGATTTCATACCAGAAGATGAGATTGGTGAGGTATTTGCCAATAGATATACATTCTATGAATTTGATAGTCAGACAACAGCAATAGAAACAGCAGGTGATTGGTTCCCACTATCAACTGATCTATCAGACATGGATTATTTTGTTGAGTGCTATGTTATGAATCCAAGTGGGTCACAACCATATGGTAACAAAGTACCAGCAAATCCAGGTTGACACACACCTTAACGTGTGATAGAATTTTTACATTAGCACTATTAGAATGACACAGATGACTGTGCCAGCTCCATATGAGCTGATGCATTATAAGATCCAAGCGATCATGAGGGATAATGATATTCCTGAAGATCAAATAAGATATATTGGTGAACGTGAATATCCATCAGATTTTGTTGGACATCCAGAATTACATGGTACAATGCAGCATTGGTATATTATCAATGATGAGCATGAAGTTCCTGTATGTGATATAAGTAACTTTGATAGTGTTGATGACTAATGACAAATAAACATGAAAAGCGTAGAGATGCATTAACCATCTTAACTGAATCACTACATAAACCTGACCCACGTTTGCGTGGTTGTGCTCATAATCAAGAATGCTTTAATGAATTGATGGAGTGGAGAGATGAAGTGATTCAATATCTTCAGACTAGACATCAACAAGAGTTTGGATTAGATAATTATAAACCACCAGAGTATCCATCTAGATATTAATGAGAACAGAGAAGGAACGTTTGTTGTCAGCACTGACACAAATAAATAATGTCATTGAACTGACTCGTGATAATCAAGATAAAGATTTTATACTTGAACACTTAAACTCAGTAGAAACTGAATTACACCGTCAACTATACCAACTCATCTGTAATGAAAGAGAACGAATTCAAGGAAGCAATCAACAACATATTAATGCTTCAGAATAATAATGATCACAACTTCCAAATATTACAAGCACAAATAGATAAGCTTAGTGATCAACTTAAAGAACTCAACGATCTGAAAGAAATGTTCAGATTACCTAATCCAGCAAATAAGGATAGGAAAGAGTTTGATGTCGTTGACTAATTCACACTACGATCCCCAAGTTGGTGACTACGTTGTATGGGAACGTGAGTATTGGGGTGGCCACCTTGTAGATGAAGGATGGGTATACTTTAAAGGTACACCAGAACCAAAGAAGAAAGGTTTTCCATGGCATCCACCTTATATTACTATTGAAACTAATGTTAAGGATAAACCAACGTGTGTATATACTAGTGGTAAGGAGATGAAACATAAGAAGATTCATACATTATTATTGTGTTATGAATCACAATGGTGTCAACTTAAGTACATCAAGAATCGTAGAGAGAATAATGAAGAAGTTCATAGTTGATGATAAATTATATAACGAACGTTTAGCAATATGTCATGAATGTGAGTATCTTAATAAAATACAGTTAGATTACTGGAAAGGATGGATACCAGACAGAGAAGGGAGGAGGACTATTAAAGATGATAGTTCTCTTGGTATTCTTGATAACTGTAAGTTATGCGGTTGTCTGATGACCATTAAGGCAAGATTCTCAACTGCTGCGTGTCCTCATAATCCTAGAAAATGGGATACAGTGCAATAGCTAGTGTGCCAGTTTACAAACTGTATATTATTGTTCCGCATCCACTCTTTATGCACTATAATAATAAGGTAAAGACACGGAGTTATTAATGCAAGTTGAACTCTCAAAGAATCAACTCACTACAATCCTAGATGCACTAATGGTTTACGAGAAGTCTGAACCATCATTATTCTACGCACTACAATCTAGATTATACACTTACGATCATCTTGAGAGTGGTGTAGAGATAGAAAATGTGACTGATGACTGGTATGACGAAGACGGTAACCTAATTCCTTAATTATTATGTTCCAAGATCAATTCCAAGACGGTAAACTCCGCACCTATATTGAATCAAACGTACAAGACCCTTGGGAGGATACACCTTTCAAGGGTTATGTGTACATGTCACCCAAACAGAAGGGTGAGTTTGGAGAGCGTTTTGTATCATATTATATGCAAGAGTTGGGTTATGCTATTAATAGAGCACCAACATCAACTGCAGGACATGATAGAGTAATTGATCAGATAAGAACAGAGATTAAGTTCTCACTTGCTACACGCAATAAAAAGGGAGGAGTGAATGTAGACCAGTTCATCATCAATCATGTCAGTAAAGATAAGGATTGGGAGAGACTGGTATTCTTTGGCATCAACCCAGATGAGGATGAGTGTAGACTAGTATGGTTTACTAAAGAAGATTTCCTTAATAATGTAGACTCTGCCAATAGTTTGTTTGCTCATCAACAAGGTGGCAAAGGCATTAAGAATGATGATTTCATCTGTACTAAGGTCAAAGAACTATTAAAGCAAGAATGGGTGATGGATGTGTCACTATGGTAGACAGTTATCAAAGTGCACACTAGCTACTGACACGGACGTTGAAATATACTATTATATAAATGTTGAGAGGGATATGTGGTTCTACTGCCCCAAACCTACCGACTAGACTGACAAATGCAAGGATCTATGGTTGTCTCTGTTCAGCAGAGAAATTACGTCCTGTAAGTCATGGGCATCCATTGGGTTAGGTGAGAGTCCTAACAGAAAAGAAGTCAATGAATGTAAGACCCTAGAAGCAGTCACATGATCGTTGGTAGAAACCTATTACTGCACAGACAGATGGTTGAGCACACGCAAGGATCTATGGTTGTCTCTGTTCAG
>CETG01025382.1_pt1 | contig 18727 bp, 23 predicted proteins | sample 361471 | NCBI WGS metagenome assembly CETG01 (sample SAMEA2622696, study PRJEB7988) | marine metagenome | isolation source: saline water (ENVO:00002010), including | reverse complement strand
GTTCCTCATTCACCTCAGGAGGTGCTTCAGCTGATTGCGGCGTTGAACCCTCTTTGGGAGGATCTGATTTATTAGAAGTGATTTCTATTGATTCAACTTCTTTTTGAGATAGGTCACTATCAAATTTTGATTGAATTAACTCTTTGAGAATCAAGAAAAGTTTTTTGAGATTCGAAAAGAGGGCTTTTAGATTTTCATATATATCTTTGAGTATGCCTTTTATTTCTTGAGCTTTCGTCCCTTTGTTGAAAAAAAGTAGTGCAGATATAGCTAATATTAAAATGAATAAGAAAATAAATAAGGTACCCATTAGTTTGATTTCTTAGATATCATTAAGATCGCTCTTTATTCGTTGGGTTTCAAGTCTTTATTTACATTGAAGAACGTATAAGTATTTCTTACTTTAAAAAAGAGCCTTTGAGATTTTTAAAAATTACTTATGAATCAAGCTAAATTGACTATTTTTTTGACGGAGGTTGCCCATTATGTCGAAGAGAGATGGCTTTTTTAGAATCAAAAAATCAAAATGGAAATCTAAGCTTTGTAGATATAAATAGTTCGGACTTTTCATTTGAATCTAAATATGGAATAACTTATAAAGAAGCGATGGAAAGAATCATTGCTATCAGAAATGATGGATCCATAATAAAGGATATTAGTATTTTTCAAGAGTCATACAATCTGATTGGTTTAGGATGGGTTTATGCACCAACAAAGTTACCTATTATTGATAAATTAGTTGGTTTTATATATAAATTGTGGGCAAAATATAGATTGAAACTAACTTTACGACCTTCAATAGAAAAGCTTTGTGATAGTAAAGGTTTTGATTGCCAAAAGTTAAAATAATATATTTTTAATAACTTATAGTTATAAAAAATTATTAAGCCCAAATTAATCTTAGTTGTGTTCTTTTTCTATTTTTTTAACCAAATGTTGAATTATTGAATCCCCAATTTGAAGCTTTAATATCAATAAACTCAATATAAATTCTGCTTGCTTTTATGTTCGTTTTTGATTCAATTAATTTACATAAGGATTTGCTCATTGAAGAGGGGTGAAGAGAACCAATCGATTTTACTTTGATGAAGCAACATGGATCTTCAGACCCTGCAAAAGTCATATCAGTTTCTGTTTGAATTATTGTCATCACATAATTTTCGGGTTTTCCTGTCAGATCAGCAATTGTTTTTGACACTTCTTTTTGTAAAGAACTATCTTCAATAACACTTTTTGATGATGTAGTGATTTGTACAAGAGGCATGCTTAATTTTAAGTTGAATAAATTTTAATCCTTAGTGGAGACTAATTCTTAAATTTCAGAACGGTAAAAGATTGATCTGTTTACGTACTAGGGATAAATCTAATTATTTTAAATCTTAAAAAATTAGAAAGATCCTATTCTTTGGCCTTTAAGAGTCTCATTTTCATTGGTTTTCAAGTAACTTAGTCTCGTATTTATATTCAAAATGAACGAGAATTTTTCAACTTTATTGCAAGACACAGACGGCGAGGTATCTTCTAATAATCAATCCTTATTATTAGGGTCTGCACTAGTTTTCTTGAATTTATCAGTGATGTTATTCGTTGGTTTATATTGGATGAACCCTTTGGTGCATGAATTCATATCTGGTAGACCTCTATTATAGACTAATCAAATAAAGGTATATACATTAAATTGTTTTATCAATGTCAATAAATTTCTTTAATACAAGAGATAATTGCAATATTCAGATGACTCTCATCTAAATTCATGAAATTTTATCTACCTACTTCAAAATTTATCAAATTGGTATTTAGTTTTCTAATAGTATTTTCTTTTATAAGCCCTGTATTCGCAGGGGCTAATGTTGCAACAAAAGGAGAGGGAGACGAAGTCCCAAGCTACGTAAGGTCTGACATCACCGGTTTTGACTTTCATGGTGAAGACTTGCACTTATCCTCAATAGCAGGAGCAGTAGCAAGAGATGCTGACTTTAGTAATGTTGATCTTCATGGAACAACATTAACTTTGTCAGATCTAAAGGGTTCTAACCTTAATGGCATTGACCTCACTGACACTCTTTCAGATAGGGTAAATTTCCAAAAAACTGATCTCAGAAATGCGATACTAATAAATATGATTGCTTCTGGTAGTAGTTTTGCAGGTGCTCAAATAGATGGTGCTGATTTTACTTTCGCAATTCTCGATAGCGAAGATCAAAGAAACCTTTGTAAAATAGCTGATGGTATTAACCCAACAACCGGAGTTTCAACTCGTGAAAGTCTCGAATGCGTAGGCGATAAAGATGTATACAAACCTGCAATGCCAGCTGCTTAATTTTAAAACTAAATAATAAGTTATTTGTTGCAAATAGATTATTTACTTGCAATTTTATTGTTTTTTGGTTTCTTGGAAAAAATATAGCGTATTTTTTGTGAAAAATTTTTGGCCGCATCGCTCTGATGCAAAAGGTTTTTCTATTGAAAAGCTTGCTCGTAAATATCGTGAAAAGATTTTGGATTTTTCATCTGGTGAAAATTCACAAGAATTAGGAGCTGAAGCAAATTTAAAATCTTTCAATAAGGAAAATACCTTTAATTTTAGATCTTACATATCAGTTAATAGAAAGCATTGGGCTAATCGTGATTTTGCAGAATACAGAGATGTTGCTTAAAATTATTTCCTTGAAGAAATTCTTTTTGAGTTCTTTATATTTTTAGTAAGAGGAATAGTTGATAAGATAAATGAGATGATAAATAATGCTGTGATAGTAACAAGGCTCCAAAAGGTCAGACTTGAGAGCTCTAATTCTCCAAATGAAACAGTTAGTAATAGATTCAATTTATTAAATTAGAATTAATATAAAAAATCTTAGCAATTATTTGATCTCGTTTCGTTCGATTCTTCGCAGTATTTAAGATTTAAACATATTTTTTTTTACCATCCTCAGCTATTTTATAAATTCCACCTTTTGGGCCAACAAATAGCATTTCTCCATTTATCTTGGATTTTCCAAATTTGCTAAGTCTGGCTCTATGAATATCTGCTTTTTCTCTTAGTTCATTCTCTGTATACCATGTACCGATAGTAATATTTTTATCTGGGTCAATTAAAAGTGAGTTTGTATATTCTTCTGAGATTCTTTTTCTTCGCACATTTATATTATTGAATCTTTGCTTAAATCTTTCCATTAAACTCTTTCTATTAACTATTCCTTTTCTTTTTTTTAGTATCAAGTATAGGGTTGAAAAAAATATTGTTAAAATTAATGGGATTAATTTCACTACGACTAAAATAACTAAACTAATTAAAGCAACTTCTTTTAATTAAAGCTAGTCGATTCTCAAATAAAACCTTTTATTTTTCAAATCATATTTAATTTATTTCCTTTTTATTATCAAATCAAAGCCTAGATTGGTTTCCTTAGTGAGTATCTCTTTTTTGAATATACCTTTTTTAAATATACTTAAGATTATTATTAATGACTCACAAAAAATATATATTATTGATAAACATAGAATTATAAAAGAGCTAGTGACCGAATTCTTATTATCTGTTATTAATTTCTGACTAGATTCTTTACTCATCTTAATAAGGCCCGTAATGAGTTGAGCATTCTGCTCCACAATAAGCACCTATATTAATAGCTTCTTTTAGATTTAGTTTTGCTGAAAGGCCAGTAGTAACTCCTCCTGCAAAACAATCACCGCATCCATAGCTATCTAATTCTTTTGCGCTTGCCTTGATTGGTCTGTATTTATTTTTTTTTGGATAAATAGTTCCTCCTGATTTTCCCTCTGTTGCTATGTAGATGTCTGGTTTGGGATTAAGTTTTGAGTAATCAATTTTTTCTCCTGGATCAAGTCCGCTTCCTATCAAAGCATTTATTTTTACTTTTGATATGCTTAAAGTTTTTTTACCTAATCGTGGAGTGGCCGAAAGAAATTTAGCTTTTCTGGCAAGTTTTATTCCTTCTTCATCCGTCGCAGTGACAAAAATTCCATCGTAATTTTTCATCTCATCCCAAGGGAGGTCGTCTGAAGCAATGGGCTGTAACCTTTCTCCAATAACAGTAATTGCTCTCTCTTTCTCTTTGCTGATCAAGCTAATACCTTGCCTAGTAGGCTTTTCGCTGCGCCACGCTACTTTTAATCTCAAGCCTAGATTAGTCAGTCTCTCATAGCACTTTTCTCCATACTCGTCCTTGCCTAAAGATGTGATTAAGTCAACAGGGTCATTAATTAATCTAGACATTTGAACGGCTGCTACAGCAGCTCCTCCTGCTGCCTCATTAAAACAATCCTTTGCGTGAGAAATCTGACCTGCGATAGGGAGTTGGTCAACTTTTAAAAAAGTCATCCATTCAACATGACCAATAACTGCTAATTTAAGATTGGGAAGGCTATATCTCTCTTTGGCAAATTCATTTTTCATTCTTTTTTCATAAATTATTTCTAATATACTAAGTTTAAATTATTATTATTGAGTTTATATTTGTTTTTATTCATCAGATATAAAACGTTCAGTATACTTCTGATATGTTATTTTAAGATGAATAACTTATCTGAATATGATATCTGATATTAAATGGTTGAAGTGGATCTATTTGTTTCTAGCTATATTAGGAGCCATATTGCCGACTCTTGCAAATATTGAATTTGCGAGAATTTATGGCCCCTCATTTGATATAAATTTGTTCATAGATTTAGCTAATAATAACCCTGCCTCACAGTCGCTGTCTAGAGATCTTTTTATAGGCTCATCAGCTGTATTTGTTTGGATAATATCAGAATCAAATAGACTAAAGATGAAAAATCTTTGGATTGTAATTTTAACTACATTTATTATTGCTTTTGCCTTTTCTGCTCCTTTATTTTTATTTTTAAGAGAATTAAGGATTGAAGAAATTAATAGGAATTAATTAATTTATTATGTATAATTTATTTGATTTTTTTAGAAATTGGTATTAGTAATATGCATAGTAAACACATGATAAGCCATATTTGAATTGCTGTGTTGTAACTATCAAGTAACTTTCCTGCTATCAATGGTATGGATAACGCACTAATTCCAAAGCATTGAGAGTATAAAGCTAGAGCTGATCCACGGTATTTGGTTGGAGAGGATTTTACAATTGCATCTGAAGCTGAAGGAAGAAATATACAAAGAGCAATTGTTATTGGTATAAAAGCAATTATTATTATTAGATATCCATTGATCAGGAAATTAGAAAGCACTAATAGTAAAAAACCTATTAGTAAGCTCATTAAGCATAACCTAAATTTAAAATATGATGTTTTATGTCTTATAAGATAACCTAATGGCCATTGTAATATTGCAAGTAGGATAAGTTTAATAGAGAGTAAAGTTGCAACTCTACTTTCTATTATTGGGGGTCTAATTATCCCTCCATATGCCAAATCTAAGGGTAGTAGACTTTGTAGCAAAGTCATTACACTGGTTATATATATTGTTATTAACAATAGAGGTGATAACCTAATTAACCAATCAAAATCTCTATCTGATTTTTTAGGGTGATAATTTTTTTCCTTATTGATTATTTTATTAAAGTATTCTTTGTTTTTAAAGCTTTGTATCCTACTAGTTAGAAAAATATAAATATATAGCATACATATAATATCTATAATATAGATTATTTTGGAGAATTGAAAATATGTACCAATCGTTCCTAATAAAGCACCTACTGTAACACCTACCGCATCAGCACTTCTTGCAATTGCATAGCCTTCGCTAGAGTTGATTTTATAATTACAATTTAATGGAATTGCTAATTCAACAGAAGGCCAATAGATGCCTGCAGCAGCTCCTAAAAAAAACTGACCAACTAAATATGGCAAATAACTTTGTGAATAAAAAAGAATAAAATCAGATATTATTGCAATTAAGCATGAAAGATTAATAGCGTTTTTATAACTGTATTTTTTGTCTAGTAAATATCCTGTTAAGGATCTTGTACTTATGCCAGCTAAAGCAGCAGCTGTAAAACCACTTCCAATTTGTTCAGCTGAAAAATTTAAACTATTAAATATTATTGGACTCAAATATAATACTCCCCCTGCTCCTATTGCTGTCCATAATCGAGCTTTTATGATTATTCTTAGGGCTAGCGGGAATTTCTCCCAGTAATTGCTAATTCTTGAAGTTGAGACCAAATTCATTCATCAAAAAATTAGTTGTTCTTTGCACTCTTGGAAGCCTAGTGGGGGGATACTCTATTTATCCAAAACTGCAAGCAGCGGAAAGATTTGAAATTCATTTTGATGGAATGTCTATTCCAATATCCATAAAAGAATTAATTGATTGGAGTAATGGAAGGGAGGAGACGAATTCTGAATTAGCTAGTTGGTTAAATTTACTTGGTTTTGAAGATAGAAAGGGTCTAACAAAGTTTTTAAATACTCCTTTGGTAAAAGACAAAAGCATGGCAAGACAGATATTGAGAAGTTGGTCGGGGCGAAAATTACTTGATGAAGTTAGTGATCTCATTTTTTTTGATGATGACAGCTCTGGTGTAATTGTCTTAGAAACTTTGGATAATCTTTTAAATGAAAAGGATGAGGTGACAACTTTTGATCTTATTAATTCACTATCAGCTAAAACTATACATATAGATATGGATGGATGGATTGAAGTGGCTAATAATTGGAGGCGTGAATTAAAACAACAACAAAAACTAATTTCAGATTTAGCTCTATTCAATGAGCTATTCGGCTCAAGAAAAGAAAGCAATCTATCTACTTTTGAGATCAAGGAAACTGAGTATGAATTGATATCACTAATTGTTTCGCACCGAACCCGACCTTTAGAAGTAGAAGTATGGAATCCCTCTGTAAGAGAAGAAATAAGAAAAAACTGGATTTTATTAATGCCAGGATTAGGAGGGAGTAGAAGCCATTTTTCATGGCTTGCAAGGACTTTGAGTCACAATGGCTGGCCTGTAGTCGTCCTCGATCACCCTGGGAGTGACTCTGAAGCATTAGAAGCCCTTGTCAAAGGAAGGCTTCCTCTTCCAGGCGCTGAGGTTATTCCTGGACGAATAAAAGATATAGATAGTGTTTTAAAAGCCAAAGAGTTAGGTGTAATTAATATTTCGGAGGAAAGTTTTATATTTATGGGTCATTCTTTAGGATCATTTACATCTTTTTTGGCTGCAGGTGCAAATGTTGATACTCAGCTAGATAATAGATGTCAAACAGTACTTGATAACCTTTCTTTGACTAATTTATCTTCACTTTTACAGTGTCAATTAACAGATATAAGTTTGTCTAATAGAAAAAAATTAAAAAAATTAACGGCTATTGTAGGTATGAATAGTTTTGGTAGTTTTTTGTGGCAGAAAAATATAGATAATCAAATTAATGTTCCTTTGTTTTTGACTGGAGGTACATTTGATTTAGTCACACCCTCTATTAGTGAACAACTTGGATTGTTACTTTCTTTAGGCAAAAGTCAAATGAGTAGAGTTCTCCTTATTGAAGGGGCTAGTCATTTTTCGCCTATTAGAATTGAGGGGCAAATGAATAAGTCTAAAGGAGAGGATGTATTAAATTTAGGTGAATCAGTTGTGGGATATCATCCTCTTTCTGTTCAGAGCTTATTGGCTTTTGAGATAACTAATTTTTTAGATAACTTAGAACAGAAAAAATCGATTCCAATAGGAACAAATCTTAAAAAAGGGGAACTAAAATTTCATATTTTGGATAGAAGTATAATTGAAAAACTTATCACAGTTCAATAACTAACTCTTGGGTCAATATATGCAATAGCAATATCGATTGCAACACTCACCATGACTACAATACTTGAAACAACAACTACTATTCCTTGCACAACAGGGTAATCTCTTTGATTTATAGCTTCTTGTAGTCCGAGTGCAATTCCAGGCCATGAAAATGTTATTTCAATTAAAAGCGCTCCACCAATCAATGAAGCAACTGTTAATCCTGTAATAGTTAGTATTGGAAGAAGAGTATTTGGTAAGGCATGATTAAATAAAATTTTTGTGCGTTTTATTCCTCTACTTTTTGCAGCTTCAATATAATCTTTTTGTAAAATCTCACCTAAATTTAATCTTAATGCTCTACTGAAAATTCCGCTTAATAGTAATCCTAATGTTAGCGAAGGTAATATCAAATGTCTCAAAGAAGCAAAAAATATCTCAAAATTTTTGGATATAATACTATCTATAATCAGAAAACCGGTAATTGTTGAAGGGGGGCTTAACCCAGGAGGGAATCTCCCGCCGATGGGCAACCAACCTAGTAATACTGAAAAGATTATTTGGATTAGCATTGCAGCCCAGAAAGGAGGAAGAGCATAGGTACTAATCCCAAAAATTCTTCCCAAAAGATCGATTTTCCCCTCTGGTCTTAATGCACCAAAAAATCCAATTAAATATCCTATTAAGGATGCTATTAATATTGCAGATATCGCAAGTTCTAAGCTTGCAGGAAGTGCCTTAAAGATAATTGTTTTAACAGGTTCTTGTGTATTAAGCGAGATTCCTAAGTCCCCACGTATTAAATTATTTAAGTATTCAATGTATTGAATTGGTAAGGATTTATTTAAACCTAGCTTGATCCTTAAAGTTTCACGAGCAACTTCATTGGCTCTTGTACCAAGAATTGCATCTACAGGGTCGCCTGGTGCAACTCTCAATAAAATAAAAACCAAGCTTGAAATTATCCAAAGCATTATTGGCAATAAAGCTAATCTTGAAAAGATATATTGGAAAAGGTCTTTTTTTTTTGACATAGTTATAATCTTTCTAAGGTTTTTATAGTTATTAATCCATCACCAGAGAATTTCGGTTGACTTATATCTTTTAAAGACCATGCTTTAGGTTTTACTAGCCAAATTGGTAAATAGGAACTTCCTTCTGCAGCTAGTTCTTCAACTTCTTTTAAAGTATCTAATCTAATTTGACCTTCTAATTGTTCACTCTTTTCAAGTAGTTCTTGTACTTTTTGATCAGCCCAGAAACTTCCACTAAAAACAGACTCCCCTTCGAGGCAAAAACTTTTTTTTATATCTGTACAACTAAGTAAAGGAGTTAAGTATGCTTCAGGATCAGGGTAGGCTGCCGTCCAATCTAATATGACTGCCTCAAAAGCCCCCTCTGATAATTGTTTGTAAACTGTTGTTGATTCAAGGCCATTCAAAGTTATATGTAAACAATCAGATAAGTCTCTTTTTATTTGATCTTTCCATGTAAGAGCTAATAATTTATCAGCCGGAATGTTTGATCTAAATGTCAATGGGATGGAAAGAATATTTCTTTCGCAATAACCTTCACCTTTAAGCAATTTTCTTGCAATATCAGGGTTGTATGAGGACCAAGGTGAAAATTCTTTTTTATAAAGTTGAGGAGGAACAATCGATCTGATGGGTTCTCTTGTTCCAAAACTTACTTGTTGGCTAATTAGATTCCTATCAATTGTGTAGGAAAGAGCTTGTCTGATTTTCTTGTTTTCTAAAGGAAATGTATTACTTTTAAGAGTTATAAATCCAATCTCAATTGGATCACCTTCCCCTAAATTAAGCAATCCTTTTTTGGCCATATTATTTAATGCGACACGCTGCATGTCATCTATTGAATTTGATATTAGAACATCAACTTCTTTTGTTCGAATGGCATTAAAAAGAGTACTAGAATTGGTAAAGTTAATATACTCAATCCCTTTGTTTAGAGGTTTCTTTCCCCAATAATTATCGAAAGGCTTTATTGATTGTTGATTTGAGGTAAAGCTTTTTAGAGTGTATGGACCAGTTCCAATAAAATTATTATTATTAAATTTTTCTTTGTAATTAGAATAGGAATCAGGTGAAATGGGGGTTAAATTTACTGAAGTTAGTAGACTTTTTATAGAGCTAGATGGCTTTTTTAATTTTATTCTTAATACGAATTTTTCTTTGGCCTCTACATCTTCAATTTTGTCATTTAAAAGGTAATTTAAAGTACCTATTTTCATAAAACGATCAAGACTGAATTTCATTGCATTAGCATCAAAAATACTACCATCATGAAACGAAATGTTTTCCTTTAGGCGAATATCTAGAAGCAAACCATCACTGCTTACTGTTGGTAAATCTTTAGCCAATACTGGATAAAGATTTCCTTCATTATTAATTTTATATAAAGTATCTCCCAAAGCACTTAACAGTTGCAGTGTTCTAAGAGTATTAGCTTGAGCAGGGTCAAGAGATTCAATTTTTCCTGCACTTGCTACAATAATAGTCTCTCTATTTTTATTTTGCGCACATGAAAATTGTAAAACAATTAATATAATACTTGTTATTTTTAATATATTTTTTAAGAAACTATTTTTTTCTATCATAAGTATTTAATATTATAATAATATTTTTCATGACTAAATTTGAGTATTAACTTGGCTTTCAGATACTTGTTGGAGTGATATTTCGAAAACTGGCGAACCATTAGTAGTAAGAGGCCACTCTCTAACCCAGCATTTTTTATAGGAATTATCTACTCCAAGAACCTGAAATAGTTTTTCTTTATTCTTTAAATAAACACAGTCGCCTTGATTAATAGTCTTAGGTATATTTTTTTTAGTTTTTTCAATTATGCCTTTGGTTGATTTCATACCTAAATGGTTGAATTTAATAAATTTAAACTAAATTTTTATTTTATATTTATATAATTAGCAATTTAATGTCGATTTGACTAGCTTTGGTTAGCTAAAGACAACCCATCGAGGCAGCAATTCTTTTTACTTGGGAGAGGTTTTTTATCTCTCGAAGCGCTTCTTCAAGGCTGCCTTGTTTGATTCTATGAGTAATAACTACTATTTCGGCTTCTCTCTCTCTTGCGTCAAATTGAACAATTGATTCAATAGATATTTTTTTCTCTCCAAAAATAGTTCCTATTTGACCAATTACCCCAGGACTATCTTCAGCAATTAGACGTATATAATTTTTCTTTGTTATTTCTTCTTCTTTTGCTACATGACAATCTCTCCAGCTTTTAGCTGATAGAAGAGGGTCTAAGTTTGTGGTTTTGTTTTCACTCATTAATTCTATTCCTGCAATATTAAGTATGTCCGCAACGACCGCTGAAGCAGTTGGACCTGATCCTGCGCCAGGTCCAAAAAACATTACTTGGCCAATAGGACTTCCTTCTACAAGAATTGCATTATTAACCCCATTCACCCCTGCTAGTGGATGATCTTTAGGAACTAATGTTGGCTCCACCCATATTGAAAGTGGTAAGCTCTCGTCGCTTTTTGGTTGAGCTTTGTCCCTCTCTGAGATAGCCAAAAGTTTAATTCCATAACCCAATTGTTTAGCGTAATTTACGTCGTTTGAGTCCAGTAAATTTATTCCAGAGGTAGGGACGTTCTCCCGATTAATTGCCCCGCCATATGCCAAGCCGCTGAGAATAGCTATTTTATCGGCTGCATCTAAACCCTCCACGTCAGCAGCAGGATCTGATTCAGCATATCCCAGTTTTTGTGCGTCTTTTAATACCTCATGATAGTTCGCACCTTCTTTATCCATTCTTGAGAGGATATAATTAGTTGTTCCATTGATTATTCCGCTGACTTTGGTTATTTGATTGCCTCCAAGAGATTGTTTTAAAGGCTCAATAATTGGAATTCCACCTCCAACTGCCGCTTCTATCAAGACATAAACTCCAGCAGCTTTGGCCTCATTTGCAATTTCCTCGCCATGTCTAGCGATTACTGCTTTATTTGCAGTTACAACAGATTTACCTGCTCTTATTGCCTGAATAATTAATGATCTTGCTGGTTCTATTCCTCCAATCACTTCAACAACAATTTGAACATTAGGATTATTTACTATCTCTTGGGGGTTTGTCGTTAGAAGTGACTTTGGAATATTTAGATCTCTTTTTTTTTGGAGATTTTTTACAGAGACACCTACAATCTCAAGTTCTCCAACTAATGGATGTCTGCCACTAGGGTCAGTGATGATGTTTGCGACTCCCTGACCAACAGTACCAAGGCCAAGTAACCCAATTCCAATCTTTTTCATTTTTTATTAGGAGGCAATCTTTTGAAGACTCTATTGCTCAGTGGTAGAACTAGTTATTAAAAGAGTTTTTGCTTGAGATTTCATTTTTAGAAATATGTTTAAAAACCCATTTGCTCTTGATGGTGTCAAGCTTTTGCTTAAACCAGTCATTTCAATAAATTTTTCATTTATTGAGAGTACTTCAATAGGAGTTAAATCATTCAAACCTTTTATGAGAAAAGCAAGCAATCCTTTTGTGATAAGTGCGTCAGAATAACCTTTCCATTTGATCCTTCCATTTACAAGATTTCCATGTACGTGTACCTCTGAAATGCAACCTTTTACTTTTGTTGTTTCCAATTGCATGTCTTTAGTTAATGTTGGTAGTTTTTTGGCTAGCCATAAAACATATTCATAACGCCTTTTTGGGTCTGCAGTTGATTGCAAACGCTCTATAAGGGCGTCTAATGAGTCGCTTCCGTAAGTATTGATTAAAGCTTTTTCTTTGATTTGTTCCACTAAACGCAGATTAGATATTTATTTTAAATCTTAGCTAATTATTGAGGTTCTTGAACTTGATGAAGCCCTTTTTCACTAATCCAACCGTTAAAGGGTAAGTCCCACTCGTTACGGGGTAAGGGATTTTTCGATATACATTTATGGCTTATTACCACAAAAGAAGGTATTGCAAACCAGTTGGTTTGTTCTCGAAGTCGATCAAAGTATCCGCCTCCATAGCCTAATCTGTAACCATCTTGGTCAATGGCTAGAGCTGGAACTAATAGAATAGAAATATTAATTGGATCGATAGAAATCTCTTTTAATGGCGCTGGAATATTATTTGAGTCTCGATTTAGTGTTTTTTTTGACCAGGGATGATAGTTAATGCCCTTTTCTTTTGAGCTTGAGGGTAATGCAATTTTATAATTTTTGCTGTTTTTTAGAAATCTAATATCAACTTCGTCTTTTAGTGGCCAGTAAATACCAATATATTTATCTTTTTTATGATATTTTTTTAAGAGTATTTTCAGAGAATTGTATACATTAGATTTAATTTTTTCATGTATTGTTGGAGTATCTGAACAACGTATTAATTTATATTCTTTTCTCTTTTTATCTTTTTCTGATTTGATATGATCGTCCATTTTTAAAAGGGATATATTCAATCTTTAATGTATAATATATTATTGCAAGAAAATTCCTGTAAGAGCAATTGCGAGTGCATCTGCGGCATCATCTGGTTTAGGTGCTGAGGTGATATTAAGTTCTTGCATTACAGAGCTTAAAACTTCACTTTTATCTGCATGACCATAACCTGTTACGGCTAATTTGATTTGCATTGGTGCAAATTCTAATATTGAAATATTATGCATGCCTAAAGTCATTAGTATTACTCCTCTAGCCTGAACTACTCCTATTGTTGTACTTGAGCGATAGAAAAAAAATTTTTCAACCACAGCTATTTTTGGCGTCCATTTTTTAAGTATTGAACTTAAATCTTTAGAAATCTCTATAAGTCTTTCCTCTTCTTTTTGTGTCGAGTTTGTTTCTATAATTCCACACTCAAGCATATTTTTTTTTCCTTCAATTACATCTATTATTCCATAACCTACTCTTGCAAGCCCTGGATCTATTCCTATTACTCTCACTTAGATAGATGATGCTAACTCAAATTCAGAAGTATCGTTGGGTTCACTTTTTTCAAATATTTTGCAAAAAGCTTTTATTACACGATCACCTGAATCAACTTGTTCAAGTGGATCCTTTCTAAGCCTATGTCTCAAAGCTGTTGAGACAACACGTGCAATATCTTCTTCCGTTACTTCTTTTCTTCCTTCAAAAGCGGCAAGGGCTCTAGCAGCCCTATTCGTTACTATATCTCCCCTCAATCCATCAACATCAAGTTCACCACAAACAGCAGATATTCTTAACCTGAGATCTTCATCTATGCTTACGTCTTTGAGTATTTTTTGAGCATCAATTACCTTCTTTTGTAGGTCATCTTGCTTGCCTTGTACTGAATCACTAAAAGTATCAGGATTATTGTCAAAAGCTGTACGTTGATCAACAACTTGAACACGAAGTTGTGCTTCTCTAACTGTCCTTACTTCAACGCTCATTCCAAAACGGTCAAGCAACTGTGGTCTTAACTCTCCTTCTTCAGGGTTGCCAGATCCAATAAGTACAAATCTTGCAGGATGCCTGACTGAAATCCCCTCTCGTTCAACAGTGTTCCAACCTGATGCTGCTGAGTCCAGAAGAACATCAACAAGATGATCGTCAAGCAGGTTTACTTCATCAACATAGAGTAAGCCTCTATTTGCTTTTGCTAAAAGACCTGGTTCAAAGGCTCTTACACCTTCACTAAGGGCTTTCTCAATATCAATAGTTCCACATAGTCTGTCTTCTGTCGCGCCTAAAGGGAGATCTATCATTGGTACTTGTTTCTTTTCTATTTGAATTTCATTGCCATTTTCTATCAATTCTCTGACATCATTGCTTTGTAGATCTGGGTCGTCAATACAGCTGTTGTAAGGATCGCCCTCAACTACTTCAATAGCAGGCAATAGATCAGCAAGCGCTCTAATTGTAGTGGATTTACCAGTTCCTCTGTCACCCATGATCATTACACCACCAATTCTTGGGTCAATTACATTTAAAAGAAGTGCTAACTTCATTTCCTCTTGACCAATCACTGAAGTGAAGGGAAAAACTCTGCGTTTTCTTGTTGAACTCACTTTATTAATTCTATTAAGTTGATTGTTTCACAGGCTGGCCTATTTAGATTCATAAATTTCAAAAAAAAATGATAATGAAAAACTAATTTTCGCAAAAAAGCTTAAATTATAAATGTTTTGGTTAATTCCGATTATGTTGCAGGTAAGGAACCAACTCTGCCGATAAATTTCTAATCAGATCAGTGGAGCGTGGATCATTAAAAGGACCTTTTACTATGAAAGTTGCAAACGCCCTGGAATTATAAGGAGTTTGAATTAAGCTTGTATCAGCATAGGAAATTCCAATATCACCAGTTTTGTTGTAAACCATATACCCTTCTAGCAATAATTGATAGTCGATATCATTTGTTTCCTTCCCGAGGCCTCTTAGAATACCTTTAGGGATTAGTGTGTTTGTTTTAGATTCTTTCATGATCTCCCTAAAGATATCTCTAGAACGATTAGTAAGTAAATATCCGTTATCAACTAAAGCTATAGCTATGGTAAGGTCTTTTGTAGAAGTTAAATTTGTTCCTTTTAGATCAGGAAGGTAATTAGTTACTTTTGTATTTTCTAACCCTAAATTATTAAACTTTTGATTAAGTTGGTCTATCCCTCCGAGTCGTTTTATTAGTAAATTAGTTGCTGTATTATCACTAACTCTAATCATTTCAGTTGCCAATTCAAAAATAGGAAATTTTGTACCAATTTTTTGATAACCCATCCAGCCTGCGCCACTACCAATTACATCTTGCGTAAGTATTAAATTTTCATTCCATAATAGTTCTCCTTCATCAAGCATTTTTAATAAAACAATAAGTATTGGAACCTTTATGCTACTAGCTGCTGAAAGCTTTACATCTGATTTTATTTCTGCATAAATTTGTTTATCCAATGATAAGAAATAACAACTAACTTCAAGATCTGGATTTTTATCTATAAAAGTTTTCCACTTACTAATTAATTCTTCTAGTTTCCTTAAGTTATTATTATTGTTATTATATAATTTATAAAGTGTATTTTTTGCTTTTTTATCAATCGATCTACTTGGCTTACCTGCTAAGTTAACTTTTATTATTGACTTGTTATTTTGATTTATAGGTCCAGCAATTTTGAGGAAAGTTCCTAGCAACACAGATAGGCTAATGCTTGTTATAAATACATTCGATATTATCTTGAGATAATTTTTCACTTTAAAGTAAAACAATATAAATCAATCACGCTTATTGTAGCTTCTTATTTTAATTAATCATTTTTATTTTTAATTGCCCATCTAGCTTGACGAACTATCCCCCTAATTAATGCAACCTCATTCTCTTTTGTTTCGGCTCTTAGAAGTAATTGTTTGATCTTTGATATTCTAGCTTTATATGTATGCTCCATTAAAAAGCCAATATCAAGAAGAAGACTACCAATATCATCAATACAATCTTCTAGTTTTTTAAGATTCACAGGTTTGCTTTTTGTTTTATTACTTTTATTTAAATCAATTTGATTAAATTGGTTTAATTGATGAAGAACAATTGCTACTGCATGTGAGAGATTAAGTGATGGATATTTCTCATTTGTACTCAGACTAATTACTTTATTTGCTTTTAAAAGCTCCTCATTAGATAATCCGCGATCTTCTCTTCCAAAAACTATTGCAATTGTTTCTTTCCTATCCGATTCAATAGCCCATCGCAATGCTTCTTTGTTTGAATGTAGAGGAATCTCACCATGATCTATCCTCCCGCAACTAGCAATAACTCTTGAACAATCTGAAATTGCTGCATTTAAATTTTTATAGACTTTTGCTTTTTTTAGTATGGATAATCCTTTGACAGCCATCCTTTTACTTTCATGATCTAGATGATTGCACTTAGGTGAAACTAGTCTTAATTCTTCAACACTAAAATTTTCGCAGAGTCTTGCAACACTACCAATATTTATTGTGCCTGCAGGTTCAACAAGTACAACATATATATCGTTTTTGAAATCCACTATTGATCTAATGAATGCATATATGCCAATAAGTCAGCCATCGAATGAGGGTCAATTTCAAAACTAGGCATTGGTGGTGTTAAGCCTCTAATAACTTGATTAATTATTTTTTTATCACTTAATTGTTCAGTTACTTCATGTAAATCAGGACCTACTAACCCTTGGGCTGAAATTCCATGACATCCAACACAATTGATTTTAAACAATTTACTTCCAGATAATGAATCCCCTTGTATGGATAATGTTTCTGTTACGAAAGGATCTTTCTTTAGACTTCCTATTGTCCATAGAAATATTAAAAGAGAGAGGGTGACTATAGATAGAAGAAATATTCGCAAAGAACTAATCTTTGGCACATCGCTTATTAATGATTTTGATGAAGGAGTATTCACGAAAACCTCTTCGGCATGAAACAATTGTGGATAATACTTTTGAAAAGCGTGAGCAATGATTGAACCCCTTCTTTGTGGGATAGTTCTTGGTTTGGTTCCAATAACCTTATTAGGTCTTTTTGTTAGTGCCTGGAATCAGTATCGTCGAAGTAGTTCAATGCCTGATTGGGAGTAAGAAAGATTAGAGATGAATTTCCATAATTTTTCTTTTTAATTAATTTCCATCCATTATGTATTGCTGGAAGTGATTTTGACGAGTGTTCACATATCAATGTCGAATTATTTTTTACCCAACCTCTTGATAATAAAATTTTTTGTGAGAGTTCATATATTTCTAAATCATATGGAGGGTCAAGAAAAACAAAATCAAATCTTTCATCACAGTCCTGAAAATTTTGAACAAATTTTATTTTCTTATCTTTCGGACCTTTTTTGAGAAATGATATTACGTCCTTTGATATGACTTCGCAGTGAGAGGATTTATCTAGATTATTAGAAACGTCTTTAAGGTTCAGCTCGCAAATTTTTGATGTGGCTCGGTGATTTTCTATTGCAAGGATTCGAGTTGCCCCTTTTTGAAAAACTTCGCATGCCATCACTCCAGTTCCACTGCAAAGATCAAGCCAGCTAGAGCCTTCAAGATCTTTCCCAAGTATATTTATTATTGCCTCTCTAACTTTAGAGGTGGTAGGCCTCGTTTGATTCGTAAGAGGACTTCTTATCCTTTTACCAGAGATAAGTTTTATATTTCCTTTCAAGCTAAAATTTTGATTTTTTTAACCAACTAATCCAATTTGAAAGCAATCTTTGACCTGCTAGACCAGATTTTTCAGGATGAAACTGGCAAGCACCTGTATTTTTGTGCCAGACAATTGAAGATATATTGCTGTTCCCATATTTTGTTATTGCTACTAGATTTTTTTGTTCTTGAGGCCGCGCAGAAAATGAATGTACGAAATACATCCAATTGGAATCATTATTATTTTCTAAAATAGGACATTCATTTATCTTGGCTATTGGTGACCAACCGATGTGAGGAATCCTTTCATTCTCTTCTTTAGGTAACCTATGAATATGCCCTTTTATTACTCCTAATCCTTTCATTTCTCCCTCTTCACTGCTCTCAAATAAAAGCTGTAAACCTAAACAAATTCCTAATAGTGGCTTTCCATTATTAACCCAATTAATGATTGTGGGTATCAAATCTGTTTTTTGTAGATTAATCATAGCAGGGTCAAAAGCACCTACTCCAGGAAGAATTAAAGCATCACATCCCTTCAGAGAGTTTTTATTATTAACAATATGTAGAGGCTCATTAAGCCTTCCAAATGCTTTTTGAACTGAAAAGAGATTACCCATTCCGTAATCTATTAATCCAATTTTCGCCAATAGAATTACCTAGGTATAATCAAATAAAATAGGTTCTTTAAACTTATTTAGATAATTAATTAAAGGTGTTTGGATATTGTTCCTGATAGAGTTGCTTTGGGTACTGCCCCAACGACAGTATCAACTTTTTGCCCCCCTTTAAAAATCATCAAAGTAGGAATACTTCTAATTCCATACTGACTGGCAACATTTGGGTTCTCGTCAGTATTTAATTTGAAAACTTTTATTTTCCCTTCGAAATCTTTTGA
>CETG01010367.1_pt1 | contig 18790 bp, 13 predicted proteins | sample 361471 | NCBI WGS metagenome assembly CETG01 (sample SAMEA2622696, study PRJEB7988) | marine metagenome | isolation source: saline water (ENVO:00002010), including | reverse complement strand
TGAACACTCGATTCCACACTAGAAATCCACCAATCCGGGGATTCTTCAGCGAATCTTCGACTAATCAATTGTAAACCCAAGGCGAAAAAAGGTAGTGTCAGTGAAAGGTTGATTCCACTAGACAAAAACAAGCGATCCAACCTCAACAAGTTTCTCTCCCTAGACCTCAATTTCTCCATACGATTTTCAATTCGTTCAATTTCTGAAATATCTGGTCCAGAGTTATCTGGATTCTGGGTTGCGGCGATGGCGTCCTCTGTCGAAAGGGCTTGGTCAGAAGGTGCCAACAAATCGAGGGCATCCTCCGTCGAAATTTCATCCGCCATGACGTTGCGTATTCGTGAGCACCTAAGGCCGTTACGCCAACTCGTTATCACTGGGTTCGAATCAGTATTTGGCTTGCCAAATCGGCGGATATTTCGAATCTATTTTCACCAATAATGTAGTTGCCCTCATTAAACTCGATTCTTGAACCAATCTCGAGGCCTGAATCTTGCAATGTGCGAATGGCGGGGCCTGCCAAAACAATCATTTCAATGAAGCCAGATTTCCCTGATGGTAGGGCATGAAGTGGAATTAGCATCGAAGGGGAATGGGGTTGTATTTCTCTTGAAATAGAAGGGATTAATTCTCCAGAAGGTGTTGTCTCCGGATAGCCCAGTAACCGATCGATTGCGGCTTCCAAATCATCGGTAAGCGCATGCTCTAGGCGGCAAGCTGCCGCTTCAACATCGCCCTTGTAATCAATCATGTTGACGAGGAAAACTTCCATCAAACACTCTCGCCTTTTGATTCGTGCTGCTGCTGCAAGTCCATCTTCAGTGAGGGTGGCACCACGGTAAGGGATGTGGTAAAGGATACCCTTTCCTGCAAGCCTTTGGATCATTTCACTACTCGATGCTTGGCTGACTCCCATCTCTTTGGCAATCCGACTATTTCGAATAGGCTTGTGTGGGTCTTTAGAATAAAATTCATACAGAGTTTTGAGATACATTTCTTCAAACTCTTTGATGGGGTCAGACATAGAATCACTCCTGTAAAGCCTTGAATTCACACTTGCAAGCTGGGCAACGAGCACGGACAGGCCTGCGATCAAACGGCACCTTCAATTTCTGCTCGCAATCTGGACACTTAATGATATCACTTGAAGATGACGACGATTTTTCTTCGGGTTCTTCAATAGGCTCAACTTCGATTTGGGGTAGAATTTCCTCTTCAATTTCTTCAGATACATCCTCTTCGTATTCTTCTTCATCTTCTTCTTCGGGTTCAACTGTTGCCTCCACGGGGAATGTTTGAGCACAGGCTGGACACCGAGCAGTTCCTGAATAAGTCGATGGGACACGAAGTCGTTGATCACAAGCAGGGCAGGCAACTTCGACTTTATCTTCGACTTTTTTCGTTGCTTTTTTCTTCGGCTTGGCAGTTCTCTCGCCACGTTCGCGACGGGACATCAGGGGGACACCTGCTCTTGCACGCATGACCGTTCGAGTCACCAACCCAATCAACAACCCGGCCAATGAACCATAGACGATGGCAACCCAATCAATTGTATATCCACTATCGCTATTTTCTTGGGATTGAGACAAAAAGGAGCCGGTTTCCGAAATTTCCACACCCGATGTATACCAGATGAGGCTGAGGTCAACTGCAGAATCATCTGGCCACGATTCAAGTGAGATTGTATCTGAATAGGTAGATTCGGACGCTACAACTGGTGCACTACCGACCCATAGCACTTCACCATCGTGTTTGGTATCCACGAGAATCAACTCCCCGGGTAAGGTTGAGCTAGCCCCACTATTATTGAGAGTATAACTGACGGTTGCGGCCATCCCAGGTTTAGGCGCATCTGGATTGGTTGAATCAAGAGAAATCGAAAGTTGGGGGTTAGGGCGAATCAGTTCCAATTGATCTTCGGCAATGGTAAGTGACGACCATGAGATTGGTGTCAGACGCACCCATGCGAAGGAGGAAGCTGTTGGATGACCCAAATCATACGACAAAGTCCTCTGCCCGGGAGAAAGGTGTATTTGAGCAGATATTTGTGGCACCTCTCCTGAGGCACCAGATGAACCAATCTCAAGCAAGACCTCACGAGACTCCCCTGAAGATAGACTGGTGGTAAATTCAACGTCTAGACCTTCGGAAAGAGTCCACGTATACGAATCCATTACAACCTCAAGTGACTGGGATGGTTGAACATTTAGAGATATCTGGCCAAAACAATCTTCTGAAACCAAGCTATTTGAACTTACAATACGCCACTCAATCATTCGTTCACCCGCAATTGTGGATGGGTATTGTGCCGAGAGTTCCAAACTGCTTCCCACCTCTAGATTTCGGGAATCTAAGGCCACCCATGACCCGTTTTGACTTGAGGACCCAAGGGGTGATTCGCGGATTTCAAGAGAGGCTTCGCCTGAAAAATCGCCCCCGTTATGGACAAGAATGGCTAACGGGATAGAATCTCCAACATGGAATGGGCCCCCTGTAATTGTCAGCCCGTCACTTCCTGCCCGCATGATGTGTCCTGCAGCCATATCGTAAGCGTGTGTTTGCACTATCACTGAATCGTCATGAAGCCGTTCAGTGCTATCACAATGACAAGTTAGCGTACCTGGGCGGACCAAGAGAGTGAAGTTTGTCGAGAAATTCTCGGCGGGTTGGAGGGTTATTGATTGGTTAATGAATTCAACATCTAGTGGGAAATCACAATGGAGGACTCCGTGGAACACTGATTCACCAGTATTTTCAATCCCCACCGTCCAATTCGCAGAATCTCCCAATTCGGAATTCGAACCAATTTCTTCAAGGTGCATTGTTGGCCTTGGCAACGGTGGAGGTCCAATGTCGACTGATATCGAACCGGAATCAATCAAGTTTGATCCGTTGTCCATTTCAATACTGAATACTACTGAACCTTCACCTAGGGGCCCCACTGAGAAGTTGACAACTGTAGTGGTTTGACCCGCTACAATTGTCGGCAACACAGAAAATGATGTTCCATTCACATTTAGAGTTGCGTTTCCAGACCAATCCAAGTCACCGGAATTTTGGACTTCAGCATGAATCCATGCATGGTCACCATCACGCATTGTTGAATTTCCACTCGCATCATTAACGGAGGAGTTCACAGGTATGATGTCCCACGAAGATGGTTCTTCTATAGAAATTTCTGCCGGCGAATACTTCTGCACGAAAACCACGATTTGAGACACATTGTTGTCTAAATCAACTCCCACATCACCCCAAAGTTGTAGGGAAAGAGTGTGGGTACCGATGGGCACTGATGAAATATTGAATTGTTGCAATTCAGTTTCCCCGACATTGAGATTGATTGAACGGTTTTCCGAGGCAATTGGGGTGTTTTCTTGGGAAGTAAAGGTCATCTCAAGAAAGCCTGCAGAATTTGAATCGTGTGCATGGACATCGATGGAGATGTTCACGGCACCGACACCCACTTCTTGATCGCCGGCAATTGTAAGTGAATTTGCATCCAAAAGCAGTCCACTGCCCGATGCGGATGCAAGTGGCGAAAAGGACACTGTAAGAATGGCCAAAACCATCAGCACACTGCGTCCATGACCTATGGTCATGCTTACTCTTGTAAGTTGGAGGTTCAAGACCCTTCCCTTAATTCCGCATGTGAATCGCTGAACCTTTATGCGGAACCCGTGGTTCGGCGTCACGTTCTGGATGGATCTAAACGCACTTTTGGCCCTCGAACCCGAGGAATTGGCGGAGAAGATTCTGGAAAGGCGTCAGTTTCTCTCAAAGGCGCTGCCGGAAATTGAAGCTAGAATGTCAGCTGATGCAGATGAATTGGCACCTCATGTGGAGAAATTGAGGTTGGCCAGAGATGCCTGTTCAAACAAAGTTGCTGAACTGAAATCTCGCCGAAATGAGGCCCAATCAGAAGCAAGGGAGTTATTACACGAAAGCCGAAAACTCCGAGAGATTGTTGAAAATTCTGGAGGTATGAAAAACCTCGACCCGAAATGGGCCAAAGAAAAATTGGAAGAACAACTGCAAGACATTGAGGACCAAATAGAGAAGAGTGCTCTGTCTCTAAATGATGAACGTAAATTGCTATCAAAGCGCAAAGAATTGCTGCGGAAAAACGATGATTGGTTAAGCCAACGGAAAAAGGACAATCCCGAAATGGCCCAATATGTCCAAGTTAGCAAGAAGATGAACAAATTATTCACACTCGCAGACAAATTGCATCGAGAAATGCTCACCTATGTAGAAAAGAATGAACCTATCCACGCAGAGTTTACAGAAAAGCGTGGTGAATTGAGAAATTCGATGCGGCAAGTTGAACGCTCAAGAGCACTGATTAAACAATCAGAGTCCGCGATTCAATTTTGGGAAAATGCACTGCAGAATGATCTCGATTCACTGCTTCAATCAGCGAAAAAAGTGGATTCAGGGGGGCCATCAAGTATCCGTAGAAAGAGTGCTGATTTACCCATTTCAGCAAAATTAGAAGGCGGTGAGGAAGAATGACTTCCAACAAAAAACAACGCCGTAAATCACCTCAAAAAGAGGGTTTATTCGATGATTTACAGGATTCGACAGACTCGGAAATAGCCGAGTTGATTACTTCAATGAAAGCTCAAATTCAGGCTGGAGAAACGGAATTGCAGAGGCTGCAACAGGAACGAGAAAGTGAAATTTCCTTGGTGCAATCTCTTCGGGCGATTCAGGAATCCACGCGAGGAAATAGTCAGGAACGAACCGTGCTCCTAAATGAATTCAGAAAAATCCGAGCGGAAGCGCAGAAAACGAAGGCACAGCGGGATGAAATTAACCAAAACGTGCCTCCACCATTGGAAATTATCTTGCAGAGAATGTCTGAAACTCATCGTCGGTTGGCCACTATACCCAATGACTTGTCAAAAATGCCAAATCGCGATCATGAAATTAAATTATTTTCATTCTTCTTTGAACTCAAAGCCATGTATGCCAAGAAGGTCCTCGGCAATGAATTACATCAGCAATACATCGAATTGCTCAGAAACCAAGATGAGAAATTGAAACAATTGGATCAGTTGAGGGATGAGCGTAAGAGTATTGCAGAAGAGGCTCGTGAAGAAGCACCTGGACAGAAGGCGAACCCAAAGGAAATTCGCAGATTGAATGAGCGGATTGCTGAGATGTTAGAATCAATCAAATTACAACGTTCCGAATTGAAAAAGATGAGGCGAGAAATTGGTCGCTTGGAGGCTTTTTCTAGAGTACGGAAAAAATCAGCAAAAGGATCTAGGAAGAAAATTGGACTCCGCATCGAGGATGTGAAGTCACGAGCCAGTAGTGGTGAAAGTTTGTCGATGGAGGACCTCAGTGCACTATTGAATAGCGGAGGTTTACAATCGCTGAACGAAATGGCAAAAGACGATGGTGAAAAGAAGTCTGATGCACCAAAGAAACCGAGAAGAAGGCAGGTTGGAGCGGCTCGTGGTAGACGACGGACACTCAATTCTGACGAGCGAGAAAAACGTCAACGGTGATAATTTGACTAGCCTGAAATGGGTGCAGTCCTCGCCATTGAAAAACTGGAGTCGTCAGAAATTGAATCGAATTCGCGAGCTGATTTTGCAAACTACGGGAGAGGCTTACGAAATAGATCGATTGCGAAACTTGCCCCTTGACGAAAATTTTGGAAATTGGATTCTTTCTGATGGAGACATCGATTATGGGATTTTTTGGGCGATGAGGTTGAGTAACACCCAAGCCAGAGTTCTGGCGTTTTCAGTTTCAGAACAATTGCAAAGCCTAGGCCATGGATCCAGAGGTTGGTCTAAATTTGCAGAGGCTGCCAGAATGGTTGGAATAAATCACGTGCAGCTTGAGGTTCGACAAGACAATTCGATAGCGATTCAAATGTACCACCGTCGAGGCTTGCGTCCAAAGGGATACATTTCTGGTTTCTACGGCGGTAATGATGGTTGGCTAATGAAGGGGCCATTGCGTAATTTCGCATCGTCACAATGATGCCCTGTCTAGTTCACGCACGAACATGCGAGGGCGCTTGATGCAGGATGTTCTTGAGTGCGAAGCAGTTCAATGGGTTGCATTGATTGGACCAGATGCGTTGCCAATTGATTCGGTACCAGAGAACCCGAAAGCGGCAGCAATTGCAGCCATTTGGTTTGGATTGGATCAACTCGCAGCGGAGATGCCCGCAAAAATGATGATTCGAACAAGTGAGGTGGTTTTGCTATCCAATCGAGTGGATGAAAATCGAATTTTGTTAATCGTTGCCACACACAATCTAAACGTCGGCTTAGCACGAACTGTTCTACAGGATGCGGCCAGTCGAATGCTCGATTTGGCTTAATCGAAAAGAGGGCCTAGTAAGCAAACCCCAGCACCAGTAACTTCCATCGCTTGCTTTTCCATAGAATGCCGTACATGCCGCATTTTTTCGATTTGTAAAGTGCGAACAATTTGCCCATTCCGACGATCAAGTCCCAAATTTAGGATGCAGTCGGCGAGGAATCCTTCGTTTCCTTCCAGTTCGGCATGCTCTCCAGCCTGACGTTCAGTGATTACGAATGTGTGCAGGTTTTGACTTCTACAGAATTCAAAAAATCTGAACATCCTTTTCCGCATTTCTTCATCCACGCTGGTAAGACTGTAAATCGCACCCAATGAATCTAGCACGAATACTGAGAATGCATCACCTCTCTCTCGCTTGAAATGCTCTATCATTTTCTGAGTGAATTTGAGATAATCCATAGCTTCATTCTCATTTCTCAATTCTGTGAAATCGGTGATTTGCAAATTTTGTGGGAGGGAAAGTCCTAGTGAATGCGATGCCCGAAGTAAACTACCAGTCGTTTCCTCAACTGTGCAGTATAATCCGAATCCACCTGACTGTCGCAAGTGATTGGAGGCCATAGATAGGCAGAATGATGATTTCATTGAACCCGGAGGTCCTGTGACCAATGTAAGGTAAGGTGGGTTGACATCTGTGGCTAAAACTCGGTCCATCCCGGGCATTCCATCTATGAACATGTGAATCAGTCACTGCGCTTCACGGGCGGGGTTTAATCGTTCTCTATGATTCAGTTCAACATGAGAAAAACGCCCCCATAGGGGGCGATGGCAGAGAGCAGCGATTATATGGCATTGCCATATGGGACTGTTGATTGAGTTGACCGTTATCGGTCATTGTGGTGATTTTGATGGAAGAGATTCTACCGAAGCTCGAAGAACTTCGCAAAATTGTTGACAAAAAAGCCACATCGAACCGAGACGTTCGAGATGAACTGAACGAGAAAATGCGGGGATTTATCGGTACGCGAAATTCCTACAATAGTCAGGTTCGAGAGTTGATTTCCGAAGTACAGAGGCAGAAAGTCATCCGCGATGATGCAAATGCGGCTGTTCGGACGGCGAAGAACGATCGTTCGGAGAAGAACCAACTTGTACGAGATGCCAAGGATGTCATCAGGGAATTGAGTCCCGAATCCAATCAAGAACAGGGTCGGAATGATCGACGCGGTCGAAGGAACAAGGAAGATACTCCAGCTTCTCTACGAAGGAAAATTCAGATTCTTGAAAACGAATTTGAAATGGGGAAGCATGTGGGCTCCAACGAAGATAAGGCAATGGATCGCTTGAAGAGAATGAAAAGGAAGTTGCGAGACATGTCGGAAAAAGAGGATTCCAATGTAGAACTCAAGGAGGCTAGAGAGGCCCTGAGAGCTGCAATTGAAGCCCAAGAAATCTCTCATCAAGCGGTAACTGAAGCGGCAAGTTCCGCCCAAGAAGCGCACGATTTAATGCTAAAACTCAGCGAAGAAGTAGATCGCTTGCGAGAGCAAGCTGATTCAAGTCAGGCCGAGGTGCGCCGAGCAAAGAGAGAAGCCGACCAAGCGCACCAAAGTTACATTGTTAGCCTCCGTTGCCTGCACTCAATTCTAGATATCGTCAGAGCGCACAACAATCGTGGTAAAGACACCGATTCAGGGCAAGGCGGGAAAGGAGCACCAGCTCGCGTCGAAGTTCAGGACCTTATGTCCAAACTAATGTCGGGAGAAACGTTGTCCACGGATGAACTGATGGCATTGCAGCGTGGTGGTTAACCAGATGATTGGTTCAGACGAAATTCGCTCAATCATTGATGACTATGATCAATTGAAATTGCGAATTGGGATGACGGCAAGTCATAGCGCATTGGATATTTGTGATGGTGCAATCGAGGAAGGGTTTCCAACAGTTGCGTATTGCCAAAAGGGGCGTGAAAAGACATACTCTGAATATTTCAGGACACTCCGAAATTCGTCTGGTAGAGTGACAAGAGGTATGGTGGACAAAGCAATTGTTCTCGACTCGTTTCACGATGTAATGGCTCCGGATTTCCAGCAACAAATGCGTGACAGAAATGTGATTTACATCCCAAACCGTTCATTCACATCATATAGCCCAATTCAGAGTATTGAGAACGATTTTCGCGTCCCATTATTCGGTAGCAGAAACATGCTGAGGATGGAAGAACGAACAGAAGAACAGGATTACTATTGGATTCTAGAGCAAGCCGGACTACCTTATCCAGAAGCCATCGAAGATCCAGAAGAAATCGATTGCCTTGTCATAGTCAAGTTGCATCATGCTCAGAAGAAATTAGAGCGAGGATTCTTCACATGTTCCTCATTTGAAGAGTACACCCAGAAAGCCACAACATTGCTCAAAGAGGGTGTTATCGATCAAGCCAGTTTGGATGGAGCAAGAATTGAACGCTATGTCATTGGCCCTGTTTTCAACCTGAATTTCTTTTACAGCCCTTTGGAAGAAGATATGCCCAAACTAGAGTTGCTAGGCGTAGATTGGAGATTTGAATCATCACTGGATGGCCATGTCCGACTCCCCGCCCCACAGCAGATGACAATGCCAGCACACCAGCAAATTCCTGAGATGACGGTCGTTGGGCACAATACTGCAACCATTCGTGAAAGTTTACTTGAGAAAGCATTTGAGTTGGGGGAGAAATTCATCACTGCTAGCAAAGAACACTACGACCCTGGAATCATTGGACCATTCTGTTTGCAAACATGCATCGATAAAGACATGGATTACTACATCTACGATGTGGCTCCAAGGTTGGGTGGTGGAACAAATGTTCACGTCAACGTCGGTCACCCATATGGAAACGCAACTTGGAGAAAAACGATGAGTAGCGGACGCAGAATCGCTATGGAAATCCGGCGAGCGGTTGAGCAGGATCGATTGGATGAAGTCTTGACGTGATTTCACATCGGAATCAATTGACCATTTAGGCCGTGAATCAGTGCAATACCACGTTCAGGTATCCGAATTTGCCAAGCAGGAAGCAGGGCGAGTCGAGGCGTCATTTCTGCACTAGAAGGATCCAATTTCCACCAATGTAGAACACTTCCTTGCACTTGGTGAGTCCCGCTTGATTCTGTGACAACATAGTGTCGTCGCTCCTCACACATTTTTGCCAAATGTGGTGCGACCTGTGATTCATCAGGCCAACTATCGGGTTCCATACGCTCCAAGTTTGGAATAAAGTCCAATTTTTCAATCCCTTCAAGCTGGAGAATCTCACCCGAGTATGGATCTTCAACCAACTCCCACCACCCTCTTTCAGCAGCATTTTCTGGGCCTCGCAAAATTCCTGTAATGGTCCAAACTCTCCCACTCAACAATACCGGGCGGTGTTCAGCATGAGTTAGCGCCAACTTTTCCAGCACAGTTTGCAATTCGACTTGTGGCCGGAATGCCGTGGGTCCAAGTTCTACCTGAACGGGCTTTACATGTTCTGCTTCAGTAATTTCTGAAGATTGAATAAGCGATGTCGGGATGGTGGCGTTCAAATCGCCATTCAGAATCGCATTACCAAGCCATTGGGCAAATCGCTCAGGGCCCCAAACCTCGTAATCTACTCCCTCTTGAGTTGGTCGTTGTTCAAGACGAAGAGGGCGTTCAGACAACATCCAATGGACACCGGCGGGTGCATCCACCAACCAACGCTCGATTTCCAAGTTGTCCAAGGGTGCCCAACCATCGTGCGCATGCCAAACATGTGTGCCCGTAGACAACTTCGGGCCGTTTTGTGTGACCGGGGGTCGTGACAATACCCCCAGCAGGGTAATCCCTGGACATGGGACATGTGGAGGTGCTGATTCAAGTGTCGCCCCGAGTTGCTTGAGCAAATCTCGAATCAGAGACTCCATGGTCGCCTACGGCGACCGCTCCGTGCTTGAATACTCCGCCAGTTCTTCGACTCACAAACTGGTTTTGTGAGCTTAATCCAAATTCGGTGGCAAACTTAGCAACTCACTACCACCCTCTCCACGCACACAAATGGTGCTGACCGGGAAAGGTTTTGCACAAGCAGATCCCAATTCACGATTGACCAAATCTGTGCGATGCATGGGCACGTCGGGGTGCCTTGCACGCAGGTCATCGATGTATTCTTGTGGGCAGTTTACAGCAAAAATAACCAATTTTGCTTGACCGTTGGCACAAGCATCTGTTGCTTGGTTTTGACCGAAAGTCAAATCGCCAGTTTTTATTGCAGTTTTCAGTTGTCGACTTAAGTCCATTTTTATTCCTCCATTCTCCACTATTGCTTCTCATGGTCGAATATCAATCATTTTCTGGGATGTAGTAAAGTTCTACACTTCCAGTCCCTAGTGCAATCGGTTGCCCAACAATGATGTTTTCAGCAACACCTGTCAAATTATCACGCTCACCGATAATGCCTGCTTGAAGCAGGTGATTCACCGTAACTTCGAATGCGGCTCTTGCAAGGATACTGTGCTTGGTACCCGATACACCGTGGCGTCCAATTGCCCGAACTTCACCTTCACTTGTCATGACATCTGCCACCAATAGAAGGTGGCGAGAATCTACATCCAAACGGGCACCTTCAAGGGTTAGAATCATCTCGTTGATGATGGCTTGTCGAGCCGCTTCAATACCCAAGTAATCATGAATTTCCATGATGTTGTTGGTGTATGTTCGGCTGCGATCTACTCCCGCGAAATCAGATACCTTGGCTAAGTTGGAGCCGATTGTCGAAATGTAATACTGACCATCACGGTCCTTCTGAACATTTGCTCGCTCGATGTCCTTTACACCCTTCAATCGAAGTGTCTTAATCTTCTCTTCAAGTTGCAACAACTCAGTATAAGTTGGTGGATTTGTATCGATATCCTTCAAATCATCTTCTTTTGCAACCCCGGGGACGATTTTCAGAATCTTAGGCTTGGCTTCGGACCCATCCTCAACAGCGATGAATAGGCGTAGAGCACGAGAAAGCTTGTCACGCACCTCAGCACCTGTCATGTTCTTCAACTTCAAGTGCGAATTTTTTAGTTTGAGCATGATGTAACGTTGTGCCACTTCGACATCAATATCTGCAATGTCTTGGGTGGTTGTCGTTTCAAGAGATGCTGCTAACTTCTGAACGGCGGATTCATTTCCTGCCAATGGTTTCCCTTTTAGATCTAATTCTTCTACATAGATATTCATGGTTGGCGTGTCTGGAGTCTTCCGCGCATCCACGATTTCAATGATTCTTGGAAGACCTTGGGTCACGTTGACTGTAGCCACACCCGCATAGTGGAATGTTCGCATGGTCATCTGTGTTCCAGGTTCGCCAATGGATTGAGCAGTAACAATGCCAACCGCTTCGAATGGGTCGACGCTGGCACGAGTTACCTCATTTCCTGCTGCAGAAACTATCTTCTTCGCTTGAGCCGGAGTCAACTTTGCCTTCCCTCTTGAACGAACACCCTCGGCTAAATTTTCCTTCAAACGATCAGTGAGTTGGATACCTTCAGAATCTGCAGCCTTATCCAATGCTTGGAAAATGGGGTCATCTGAATTGATATCTCTGCGGATATGTGCCATCTTGGAGTCCACATCGTAGGTTTGCAGTGCAAGGTCTCTCTGAGTACCACGGCGAATTGCCTTTCTTCGGCGGACCACAGTGGTGGTTGCAGAGCCGGATTCTCCCCCTCCCGATTTGCCGAATTGTGCAAGTGTATTGTGGATCGCAGTGGCTTCATCGGATGCCAGTCCACAAATTTGTGCGATTTCCCCGGGTGTCAAAATTTTCACATCATCCCACTTGCGATCATCCGCAAGTTTGTGCGAGAATTCTTCTTGCACACCCATGTCCATGAGCTTCTTCTTGGTTGCCGACTTTACTACCATCAGTTTCCACCTCCCAGTACATCATCTAGAATCTGTTCGACATTGACAGGTTTGCCCTTCAATGAGCGACAGGGGTCAATTCCGTCTTCACCGAACTGGAATTGGATGATTCTGTTTGCTGTGTTTCGCACCGATTGTTGTCCATCGTTCCAAACCTTGAGGTCATCCATAGCGTTGATTAGCCGGCGCTGCATGTAACCAGACTTACTTGTTCGAACCGCCGTATCGACTAGAGATTCTCGACCCGATACTGAGAGCATGAAGAACTCTGTGGGTTCCAAACCTCGCTTGAACGAAGATGCGACGAATCCCTTCTCCTTAGCACCTTTCACTCCACGCTGGAAGTGAGCCAAAACACGGTCATTGTAACCACGCTCAAGTCGCTTACCTCGAACCTTTGGTTGACCGATCGAACCGGCCATCATAGCCAAGTTGTCCATGGAACCACGTGCGCCCGAAACGGCCATCATGACCGCTGGGTTGTCATCTGCAAGGTGTTCCTTCGCGATATTACCTGTCTCTGCCTTGCACTGATCCAAAATCTGCAGGATATTCTCTTCAAGTGTTTCCAATGGTGTTCGTCCTGGTCGTGTTTCGTACTTGCGTCCATCTGCGCCGAACTTCTCAAGTTCAGCATCCACCGCTTGACTGGCTTCAGCATTTCGTAGTGCAATCAATTCTCGAGCTTCGGCGGGCAAATCTTCGTCATCAATTCCTGTGGTGAAGCCCAGTGCAGTACAAATTCCGATGGTCAACTTTGTCATGTCGTTTAGGAACTTGGCACCTATTGCCGTACCATGAGTTTGAACGACGGCATCGAGAAGACGGCCGTCTTCAGCACCAATGGCCCGCTTATCCAAAGTGCCACTGAGGACTTTCCCACCCTCAATCGACACCTCATCTTGGCTTCGACTGGTGTAACGGAGACTGAATCCATCAGGGATAATCAAACTGAACAGTTCTCGACCGTAATATCCGGCGACACCGTCAACAGTACTTTCCTTTGGCAACTCTCCGGACCAACCGATTTGACCCATTACATCGAGTGCAAGTGGTTTGGGTACGAATGGATTGTTGTTGCTCAGCAAATAGGCACCTGAAATGTGATCGTGGATACCACCAATGACAGAACCCCCATATCTGGGCGTAATGATATGTTCTTGAACTCGCATCAAAATCTTGGCTTCCGCCCTTGCTTCTTCGGACTGAATTACGTGTAGATTCATTTCGTCGCCATCGAAATCAGCGTTGTAGGGTGTACAAACTGCCAAATTGAATCTGAACGTCTTGCCCTGCATGACACGAACTTCGTGAACCATCATTGACATTCTGTGCAATGAGGGTTGTCGGTTGAAAATTGCAACATCACCATCGATTAGGTGGCGCTCGACTATCATACCAGGGCGTGGGTTTCCTTCCAAATCCACGGTTGATAGGCGGTCCTCTACCTTGCTTCGCGTATCTTCTGCGATTTCTGGGCTACCACAATGCGGGCAATGAACTTCAAGTTCGGGTGGGAAAGGTTGACCTGGATTTTCACGCTCAAATACCCAGCGCTGGTGAATAATCGCCCTCGGGTCTCCCGAATCGAGTGGTTTTCCATTGGCATCTTCTGCACGCAGGTTGCAAAGGGTGGCTTCCAGGTTTGGAATCCACTTGCTCTGTGTATCCCCATCAACGCGAGTAATCTCTTCCTCAATCTCCATTCCAGGAAGGAAATTTGGAGCTGGTAAAACCTCATTCAAGTCCGGACGAAGCCCGGGGTAAGGTTCTCCACGCTCAACATCGCCAGAATGACACTCAGGGTTGTGGCATCTAAATCCAGCATTGATGAATTTGGTACGATCTGTAATTCGAATCCTGTGTCTGTCTCCACGTATGATGTAATTCACACCAGGGTGGATGTCTGGACCACGCAAAATCATCTGACGCAATTGCTCACGGTTTCGTCCTGTAGCACGAATGGGTACGGTCAATTCCTTTGCGGACTGAACTGGTACGCCCACTGCATTGATTCCCAAATTGGGGTCTGGACTGATTACGGTTCGCGCACAGAAGTTGACACGCTTACCTGATAGATTGCTACGGAAACGACCTTCTTTTCCTTTGAGGCGTTGTGTCAATGTCTTCAATGGTCTGCCTGAACGATGTCGAGCAGGGGGGATTCCCGCGGTTTGGTTATCAAAGTAAGTCGTGATGTGGTACTGTAGAAGCTCCCATAGGTCCTCAACAATCAGTTGTGGTGCTCCAGCATCTCGGTTTTCACGTAGGCGCTGGTTGATACGTAGTACGTCCACTAGTTTGTGAGTAAGATCGTCCTCACTTCGGTCACCACTATCCAATGTAATAGACGGGCGGACAGTGATTGGGGGAACTGGTAGAACACGCATAATCGTCCACTCGGGTCGGCTGGCATTGTAATCCATACCAATGTAAATCAAATCTTCATCAGGGATTCTTTCCAACCATTCTCGTATATCTCTAGCATTCAACTTATGCTCGCCTTTGTCCATCTTCTTCTCCTTGAAGGTGGTCGGTTTATCGAGCACAATCTTACCCTGTTCAGCACCACAGTGCATGCAAACTGCACGCTTGGCACCTGAACAAATCTTGACGATTTCCTTGATTATCTTCTTGAATTCTGTCGAACCTACGCCGTGCTTCTGAATGACGTCAAGCACACGTGCGCGATAGTAATCTTGCTCTGACTTCTCTGGGTCGATAGGGTGTGTACCTTCTCGCTCGTGCAGTAGAACTCGACTACATGTGTTACATGTTGACTTCAAAGCGGTCTTGAGCAGATTGGTGAATCCAATGTGGACCACGGGCAATTCAAGCTGAATGTGTCCAAAGTGACTTGGACAGACATCGTGCTTGTTCCCACATGTTTCACATCGAACACCTGGTTCGATAACACCCATGCGGTTATCCATCAAACCTTGTCTGTAAGCGTGACCATCGTCCTTGTAGGTATCTGCAGTCTTGACCTCAACGGCAGACATCTTTCGAATTTCATTAGGGTCCATCAAGCTAAACTTGATTGAAGCAATACGCTTCGGAATGGTTGCAACGTCTCGGTTCATCTTCGGTCCTCCAGTTCAAGTCTCATGGCCACTCCAAGTGATTTCATCTCATCCAGGAGTAGTTTGAATGCATATGATGTCGATACCGGGAAAACTTCTGCCTTATCTCCATGTACCGGGCTGACATAACATCGTTTTCGCCAGTCCCAATAAGCGATATGGCCGCTCTCGGCACAGACATACAATTCCCATCCATCCGATTCGTCGAGTAGTCGATCTTTGATGACCATCGAAGCACCGTGTGCAATCAGGCAGTCACGCTCCATCTCACCGAATCGTAGACCACCCTGTCGTGCACGGCCTTCGGTCGGCTGACGGGTTAGAATTTGTACGCGCCCACGGCTACGGGCGTGAATCTTACCACTCACCATGTGGTGTAGCTTCTGGTAGTAGATGACGCCGACGAAAATCTGGGCAGGGAATTCTTCACCTGTTTCACCGTTGACCATAGACTCGCGTCCTGTGTGAGCAAACCCATGGCGGAGTAGACCTTCTCGTAGACTATCTTCCTTCTCACCACTAAACGCAGTACCATCGATAAGCCGGCCTTCCATAGAACCGACTTTACCACCAATCATCTCGAGAATGTGGGCAACTGTCATTCGGGACGGAATAGCGTGCGGATTGATGAGCAAATCAGGAATCACTCCATCTACTGTGAAGGGCATATCCTCTGGGTCGACCAAGCGACCAATGACACCCTTCTGACCGTGACGGCTAGCGAACTTATCGCCCAGTTCGGGAATTCGATTTGTCCGCAGAGTGATTCTTACCAAGCGGCCTGAGTCGAGTGATTCTGTAACGAATACGTTATCGACAAAACCACCTTCTCCATGTCGAACGTTCATGCTCGATTCTCTGCGCTCTTGAGCCTGCAAGAAAGCACCATGCGATTCTTCCAAGAATCTAGGGGGACTTGTCTTCCCAACCAACACCTGTGGGACTCTGTCGCGATCCTCGGGCTTGCTACTAATCTCAGTCTCTGGAGTTGGTAGGCCATCGTTCTCTAGATGCGCATATGCCTCAGGAGCTTTCAATCCCTTGACTTCATCTAGTCCAGAACCTGGGATTTCAATCTCATCGACTTGTCCACCGGGGAATCGCTTTCGTTCCGCATTATAGGTCCGGATAAATGTCGAACGACCCAAGGCTCTCTCGACGCTGCCACGATTCATGATAACTGCGTCTTGCATGTTGTATCCATGGTGACTCAAGATTGCGACCACGAAATTCTGGCCAGCTGGTCGACGAATGAAATTGGTTGCATCCATAGCACGTGTACCAGTCATTGAGTTCTGAGTGTAGTGTAGAATGTGTTGACGTGTGTCTGGTCGTAGGCGACCATTTGCAGATGGAAGGCCCAATGATTGTTTGACCATTGCCGTACCACCTGTAACACGCGGTGTTGAGTTGTGTTCGGGATATGGCACTAGAGATGCACAGACACCGAGAATCAACTGTGGGTCAATTTCAACGTGCGTGTAAATGAGTACTTGTCCTGTCTTCTTTTCCTTACGACGTAGTTTGTCCAAATCCTCTTGGTAGTAATTCAACGGGATGCTGAATTTCTCTTGAACTACTTCGCCATTGGGCATGATTACTTCGGCACTCAATTTGGCCTTGGAGATTCCTTCTGCACCCATATTCAACCATTCCACCTTGGCTGGATTGATTGGTCGCCCGTTCTTCGGACTAGTCTGGGGCAAATCGAATGGTCGAGGTGCTACGAGAAGGTCTTCTTCTTCTTCTGCATCGACCCATTCTACGACACCTTCATTCACCAAATCCTTGAAGGAAATTGAGCGGTCTTTCAAACCATCAAGATATTCCTTTGACAATACCATGCTGCCTCCATCGAGAACCAAAAGTGGCCGAAGAATTCGACCCTTGTCGGTGTTGATGAAAATGTCACGGTTAACGGCATCGTGACGGATGCTCACTTCCGAACGAATTCGGCCGCTTCGGCGCCGTCGCTTGAAGTGTTCAACGAGTTTATGTGGGTTCATGTGGAGTCCGAAAATGTCACCATTGACGTGCACTCTAGCACCATCTGCCCATCCAACTGGGTTAGGATCCACATCGGCCTCGGCGAGCAAGGCCTTGACTTCCTCTTCACTGACGGCTTCCGAAATATCAACCATCTGAGCTGCGTTCTTTACCAGACCACAATTTTGCCCTTCGGGGGTTTCGTTCGGACATAGTCGCCCCCATTGTGTGGGGTGAAGGTCACGTGCCTCGAAGTGAGGTTGACTTCTGACCAAAGGACTGGTTACGCGGCGCATGTGTGAAAGTGCGGCCAAGAATGAGGTGCGGTCAAGCAATTGGCTGACACCGCTTCTTCCACCAACCCAATTTCCTGTTGCGAGTGCGTGCATGACCTTTGAGGTCAATACATCCGGCCTAAGGCAGGAGGTGATTTTCAGATCCCGCTTGCGGTTGTGGTGGCGCTCAAGTTGGTACTTCAGGTCACGAGCCAATTGTTGCAGAGAAACTCGGAACAAATCCTCAATTAGATCACCAGCAAGCCTTACGCGCTTGTTTGCATAGTGGTCCTTGTCGTTTGGTTCCTTGTTGTCGATAGCCATTTCAAGGACCTGCCGAACGATTCGACCTAGGAAAATTGCCTTCTTCTTGCGGTTGTCATCCGTATTACCTAGATGTGGCAAAAGTTCCTTGTCAAGCAAATTCTGAATTCGCTGTTCCCGGTATTCCTTTTGTTGACCAGCAGCGAATTTCTTCTCCAACCACTGCATGGCTTCTTCCTGATTCTCAACATTGTACTCTTCATTGTCCTTGACTTCGTTGAGGTTTGCAACAATAAACTTGAACGTTTCAGTCGGTCCAGCAATCGCTTGGAAAATTTCCTGATCGTTGTCAATTCCCAATGCACGCATGAGGAGTACAACGGGAATTGCTGTTGTTCCGGCACTGCTAATCTTCACCATCAGCATACCATCTTTGCGCTTCTCAACGGTTAGTGGTTTACGGACACCATCTTTTTGAGAGAAAATCTTGGCAACTTCAGTCTTTCTAGCATAGCGCTTGTTCATCTCTACAGTAACTCGATTTGGCGCCAAATCCTCCATAGAAATCAATACGCGTTCTGTACCGTTGATGATGAAATAGCCACCTGGATCGTGGGGGTCTTCGCCCTTGCCTTCCAGCAAACGGTGGTAGTGCTCCTTGTCTTCCTCACTTTGATTCGGAGACAAGTTTCTGTTGGCATCGATGTGTGCAGGATTCAGATTGCATCTGCGACTGCGGACCATGATGGGTACGCTTCCAATTTGCACTCGATCCTCAACGATAGGTTGAGGTAGGTCATCTCGGTGAATGGTAAAGTCAAGATAAATCGGAGACATGTAGGTCAACTTTCGTAGACGGCACTCAAGTGGAAGGGACGGGTGTTCTGAACCGTTTGCCTCACGGATTGTCGGTGGACCTAAGGTCATATTTTTCATACGAACTTGAATGTCATGATCTAGTACGTCGAGTTTGATGAGACC
>CETG01133193.1_pt1 | contig 18804 bp, 17 predicted proteins | sample 361471 | NCBI WGS metagenome assembly CETG01 (sample SAMEA2622696, study PRJEB7988) | marine metagenome | isolation source: saline water (ENVO:00002010), including | reverse complement strand
AAATAATGAGATTGAAAAGATTATAGATTTAGGAATAAAGTCTGTTGCTGTTTTTCCAGTTATTGATGAGAATAAAAAGGATAAAATTGGTTCACAAGCAACTGAAGAAAATAATTTTATTTGCAAGGCGATATCTTCAATCAAAAAAAACTTTCCTGATTTAGTTATAATTGCAGATGTTGCTCTAGACCCATACACCGATCATGGTCATGATGGATTATTGGATTCTTCTGGAGATGTAGATAATGATCTAACGCTTCCAGCTTTAAGAGATCAAGCACTTGTATTAGCAAAAGCTGGAACAGATATTATTGCTCCCTCCGATATGATGGATGGGAGAATCAAAATCATCAGAGATGCGCTTGAACAAAATGATTTTAGCGATACATTAATACTAGCCTATTCAGCAAAATTCAGTTCAAAATTTTATGGACCCTTTAAGGACGCAGTCGAGTCAGCAAAATTTTTTGGAAATAAAACAAAAGATACCTATCAAATGCCCGTTCAAAATATTAATGAAGCACTTCATGAAGTTGCTTTGGATATTCAAGAAGGGGCAGATATTGTTATGGTTAAACCTGGAATGCCATACCTAGATGTCATCAAGGCTGTCAAGGATGAGTTCAAGATGCCAACATTTGCTTATCAAGTAAGCGGTGAGTATTCAATGATTAAGAGTTCTATCGAGTCCGGATTGCTAAGTAAAGATGTTATCAGGGAGTCTCTTTTAGCTTTTAAAAGAGCTGGAGCAGATTGTATCTTAACTTACTTTGCTTCCGAAATTGCTAAAGATATATCTTGAAAATCAAGCTTTCGCTTCTAAAACTATATTTGATTCAATATCAATACACCTTCTTTCAATATTATTAAAACCAGCATCAATAAGAACTGAACGTAATCTTTTTTCACCAGCTTGTGCTCCAAGTTGCAAACCGACCTCCTGTGCCCTAGAAGTAGGAACACATATTAATGTAGAAAAGGAATAATATAATCCGGATTGAGGATTGAGATTATCTTTCAACTCATCATTTGCAAAGGGTTCAACAAGCATAAAAGTGCCATCATCATTTAAAGTATTTAAAATGGCTTTTGATACGCCAACGGGATCACCCATGTCATGTAAGGCATCAAATATGCATGCAAAATCATATCCTTTTTCAGGAATATTTTTCGCATCAGATACCGCGAATTCAATATTATTTACACCTTCAATTTTTGCTTTTTCTCTAGCTTTGATAATTGAAGGCTCGTGAAAATCGTAACCATATATTTTAGAATTTGGAAATGTTTTTGCCATAAGTATAGATGAAGAGCCCAGGCCACAACCAATATCTGCAACTGTTGCTCCAGCCTCAAGTTTTTCTTGAACTCCATTAAGAGATGGAATCCAATTTTCTAAAAGATTTGTTACATAAATTGGCCGGAAAAACCTATCTGTTCCACAAAAACAACATTCATGATGCTCCTCCCATGGCCTTCCCCTTCCAGTTTTAAATACATCAAGCGCAACATCGTGGGTTGCATATTGGGCAACAATTCCCTGGAACAAACCTTGCATGCAAGTCGGTTCGCCCTCATGAGCAAAAATAGCGGCCTGCTCGGGGGTTAAACTGAATTGATGACTATCTTCATGATAAGTAATGTAACCCATGGCTGCATTCGCCGACAACCATTCCAACAAGTATCTTTCATCAAGTTTTGTTTTTGACGAAAGTTCTTCCGCTGAACACGGGCCGTGATCGTCTAAGGCTGAGTAAACTCCTGCTTGATCACCTATATATGCAACCAATAAACTTCCTGCAGCAGAAACATTTTCAAAAACCTTACCGGTTAATTCCATTAATTTCTCTTCATCGAGATCACTTTGCGCCATCATTAACTCCTTAGAAAATTATAGAATAATTCTATTAGAAAATGATCAATCAAGAAATAAAAATTATATTTTTATGCGCTTTTTAACACTAATGCTCTTGCAAAAGGCTTTCTACCAAAATAAAAAATAAAGAATGATATAGGGCCACAAATTAAAAACATAGAAGCCATTGAAAGATCTATAGCCATTTCATTCCTGAAAACTTTATCGGTAAAAAATGCTACAACCATCGGTCCTAATCCATAACCTACAATATTTACTGTAAAAACATATAAACCGGAAACGACACCTCGATATTGGTTAGGAGTAATATTTTGTAGAGATGTAGCAAATAAAGCTAGAGGAAAAGTAATAAAGAAGCTTGTTACAAATATTCCTATTAAAACTATATCAGAACCTAAACTCAAAAAAGTTATTGGGCCAAGAATTGTTAAGGCAATTGATGTAATGATGCATAAAATTATGATGGGTGGATTATAATTCAATTTAGTCAAATACCTTTCAAATACAGGTCCAGATATAACACCTAAAGAGCCAGCAAATAATGCAACAAGGCCGTATTGATCTCCAATTCTTGTGTGCTCCCAACCATGAATTCTATGTAAGAATGTTGGTACCCAAGACTGTAAACCATAAAGTAAAACAATAATGAATGCTGATCCTATTAAAAGTGGCATATAGGCTCCAATATTTTGAATAATATAAGAAAAAACCTCTTTTATACTTTCATTTTCTTTTTTATCTCCAGTTAATCCTTCTTTTCGCTGAGGATCTTTAAGGGTAAACATAAACAAACCTAGAATTATCCCCGGTACAGCAATAATTAGGAAAATTATTTGCCAGGGTTGAACAATTATACTCTCAAATAATGTCACTGGTTCATTATAGATTCTAAGAATTTGAGCTCCAAAAAGTAATGATAATCCTTGACCTATATAGGGACCCATTAAATATATACTCATGGGAAAACTTCTTCTTTTAACTGGAAAGAGATCTGAAATAATTGACCATGATGCCGGCGTAAGGGCCGCTTCACCAGCACCAACACCAGATCTTGAGATGACGAGCTGCCAAGAATTTTTAGAAAATCCACAAGCGGCTGTTGCAACACTCCAAATAACGATACCGCCTATCAATACTCTAACACGGTTTACTTTGTCGACAATTCTTCCAAAAGGGATACTGAAAATTATGTAAGCAAGAACAAAACCCCAGCCCTGAATAAATGAAATCTCAAAATCAGTAAGACCCATATCCTCTTTAATAGGTACAACTAAATAGTTAATCATTTGTCTATCAATAAAGGAGATAATGTAAGCAAATAATAGAATTGATGTAAAAAACCATGCGTAAATTGGTTTTGGCCAAGAAGTTGTTTTATTCAATTTTTTCCCCAAAAAAAAACCCTACCAAGATAGTAGGGTTTTTTACAAAAGTTAAGTTTCTTTATTTAATTTATTTTTCCCAACTTTTTACAAGATATATTAATGAACGTGACATTACTTTTCTAAACTTATCAGCTCTCTGAAGATATCTTTGTCCCTCAGTTGTAGCTAGTGAACTATTGAGATTTGACATCGCCTCTTTAAGGGAAGAGCCATTAATTACTACATAATGAGTTCGATTATCTATTCCTGTAAATGTGTCCTCAAATACAGTAATACTACCATTTGGATTAGCAGAACTTAAGAATTTACCAAGACCCTTTACAAAAGCAGCATTATTTTTTGCCTTAATATCAATCAAAATACCTACGGGGGCATTTGGATCTTGCTCTCCAGCTGCAAGAATTGGTGTTCCTGCACCATTCAATATCCAACTAACATTTTGATTTAGTACTGACAACATTGCTTGTCCTTCAGCAGAACCATTTACAATATTATTATTTTTTTCAAATTGATCAGGTCCTGAATGTTCTCCAACCATACAATGTGTTATCTCGTTTTCTCCATTTAACGGAAATGCATAAAGTCTATGAGTAGACATACCGTCTGAAGCAGGTGAATTCAAAAAACCATCAAATGCATTTACCACATTATTAGCTGTTTCTAGCGCATTAAAACAGTAATACGCATGTAATGGGGCCGCCTTGACATTTCCAGTAAAAATCATAAACGCGAAAGCAATAGTTAATAAATATTTCATTTTTTTCTCCTTAATCTAAAATTTTAATTAGGGCGGTTATAAATTCTCTCATGCATCAACATAGGATCGCTACACTGAGCATATTCAGTTTCGTATTCATCACGAAATCTCCAACCTCCATCTGCTGCCTCTGCTTTCTTTGACTCCATAACTGATTGCATATCAGGATATAAGATTACATGGGCAAAAGTTGGGTAATTAGCTCCACCAAGCAAAGGCACCATAGTAAGCCAGCCTATTGCTCCGTTAGGATTTTTTTCCATTCTTGTTGCAGCTTTATTGTGAAAAGCAATTAAATCATCAGGACTTTTGCCTTCACGTATACTGCACCAATTCCATTCAGCGTATCTTGAGTCTCCCACATTCAATGCCTTTTCATTTGCATAATTAAAATATGCTGAGTTCATTTTCATATAACAAGTTGAAACCTCTCCCCATTCATTAAGAATATCTTGACCTTCCTTTGTTTCGGCAAGCTTATCCCAGCCCTTCCCATGTATTTCAAAAGGAGCAGCCATAAATTCAACAAAATCATAAGAAGGAGGATTATCAAAATCTCCATGTTGGAAGTGTGGTGTTTGTAAGGCAACAAAAGTTTCTACTTTATTTTTTTTAGCCCAATTAAAATATCTTTCATTGAGAGCCTCGTATCGATCCATTGTGATGCCTTCATTTAACCTACAAATATTTGCCTGTATCGCAAAAGCAGATTCCGAGCTTATTCCTGCACCAAGATTAGAATCCTGCCCCTTGAGCTCACCTAAAGTTAAAAATAAAATAAAAAAGGCACTAAGCATTTTTGTTTTTTTTATCATTGAATATTCCTTTATATTATTGAGGTATCCTATTAAGTACTTGAACATCATATAATTCTTCACCTTGGCAAGTAGCAAATTGCTTTTCATAGTCGCGGTAATCTTTCCAACCACCTAGAGCGATTGTTTTTTGATGCTTCATTGCAGCCTTATTATCAGGAAAAATTATAATATTAGCAAATTGCCCTGGTGCACTTGCTCCACCCAATCTTGGGATAATACCTGCCCAACCGATTATACCTTGATCATTGCCCTCTAGGTTTTTAGCCATATCAGAATGTTTTTGCATAATCTCTTCAGCACTAACATTATCATTTAATGAACACCAATTCCAAGTTGCGACTCTTTCGTCAGCTTTCTCCAAAGCATTTTCATCCGACCATAAAGTCACGCCAGTTCCCATTTTAGGATAACAATTTGCAGCTTCTTGCCAACGAGCATTTAACTTTTGACCCTCTTTGGAGTTTAACCATAAATCCCAAGCTTCGCCCGAAGTCTCATGTGAAGAACCAAGTATTTCCAGGAAATCATAAGTCAAAGGGTTTCCAGTGGTTCCATGTGAAAATAGAGGAAAATGACGAACATAAAATGTTTCAACATTGTTCTTCTTAGACCATTTTATGTAATCATTAGTAACTTCGTTATACTTATCAATTGACACACCTTCATTTAGTTTGCACACATTTACTTGCACATTAGCTACATTTGGGAGCTCTTCATATTGATCATCTGAATAAACATTAAAAGAAAAGATACAAAATCCAAAAAGGAAAAAGGTTAATAATTGTTTCATGCTATTTTCCCTATTAACTATTTGGATTATTGATTACGTTTTCAATAAAAAAAGAATCACCTCGGCATTTTGCAAAATTTTCCTGGTAGCTATTATAGTCTCTCCAACCACCGTCAGATTGAGCCTGCTGATATATTTGTGCAGCCTCCACATCAGGGTAAATGACTATATGAGCGAAATCACCTGGAGCATCTTCCGTACCAATTCGTGGATATATGGTTGCCCAACCTATTATTCCTAAATTATCTTCTTCAAGTAATTTTACATTTCTATTATGCTCTGCAAGCATATCATCCCATGTAACTCCGTCATTTAGAGAGCACCAATTCCAAGCAACTATTCGATTATTATCTTTATTGATTGCCTCTTGATTAACAAAATGCGGAACACTTGCTGCTTGTTTCACTCTGCAATCAGCTAGTTTCTGCCACCTTGCATTTAATTTTTGACCATCACTTGTTCCTAGCCACTTATCCCAGCCTTTTCCACTCACTGCATGTGTGGAAAATAAAACTTCCATAAAATCATAACCTGATTCAAACCAATTATTATGAGGATATAGCGGCGTTTGCCGTGCAAAAGCTAATTCTACATCATGTTTTCTTGACCACTTAACATAGTCGTCGATCATTTCATCATATTGTTTCATTGAGGCATTATCTTTCAAAGTACAAAGTTGTACTTGAAGGTTAAAAACCTCAGTTTCGCCTTGCTCATGCCCATCTGCAAAAACAGAATTATTTAAACCAAAGAAAGCTATAAGACCTAAAATTATATATTTTTTCATATTCATAATCTCCTTAATTACTCATCACCATTACGCAATAAATTTGTTGTATAAACTCTTGGGCTATCACAATCCAAAACTTTACCCCAAGTATCTTGAAGAGCAGTATTTCCTTGTTGATATCCAGCTTGCCTAGCTTTTCCCATTTCTTTGTAATTAGACCAGCCAGCGCCTACTTTAATATCCCAATCAACATTTAATTCATTACCAGCATCTGGAACCATAATAGCAATAAATGGGTCGGCGCCCGTTGTTTCAATATATTTATTAAATTCTCCTGCTGCTTTCATTAAATCAGCCATATTTTGACCATCTCTAAATTTACAATTTGAAAGTTGGAAAGGATTATTTTCGGTTGTATCTTGATCCCAGTCTACTTGTCTCGCTGGAATTACAGCAAATATAGATCTTGGACTACATGAAGCCACTTCATTAAATTTTAGACCTATTGTTTGTTCACCGTCTTGAACCCAGTTTTCCATAGTATTCCCATAGCTTTCAAAGTCAGGACTGAATCCAAACCATATATAATCAAATGACAACATTCCTTGGCTCACTGCAAATGGTGTCATTGACCATGCAGAGTAATTAAGATTTTTTCTATCGGCCCATTTATCCCAATCTTTAACTACTTTATTTAAATCATTTGCAGATTTACCTTCATTAAAGGTGCAAGCAAGCATTTCAACCGCTGCAGGACCTTCCTGTTCATGTCCGTCCGCATAAGTATTGCTTGAAGCTGCAACTACAAGTATTGAGAATATTAAAGTATAAATAAATCTTTTCATAAATCCCTCCAAAAATATAAACGAAGACTGTCACTTTTGAGAATGATTATCAATAAGCTATAAAGTTAATATCCTAATACTTGAAAAAAAATATGACTTTCTTGTGGATAGATTGTGGATAACTCAATTAAAATATCTAAATTTTAATATCCTTTGTAAAATATTTTCTTAAAAATAAAATTAAAGGAGTGAGCCATGGAAAATTTAAGAAGAATTATTACAGGTCATAATAATAAGGGAAAATCAATTATATCAATTGATGGACCACCATCAAGAATACTTGGTGAGGATGTGGGTGGTTTATTTGAACTTTGGAATACAGATGGCGATGCTATTGACTCTCTCACAAATCATGATCGAGCAGATATAGATGTCAAATTATCTCCACCCAAAAATGGAACAAAATTCAGATACTTTGCAATAAAACCAACTCCAAAAAATATTCCTAAGGAAAAAATTGAAGAAGCAACTGCAAGAGCATTTGAATTAATGGGCGCTGCTAATGAGAGAGTTGACACATCAAGGCATCCTGCAATGCATAAAACAAAAACTATAGATTATATTATTTTACTTAAAGGAGATATTACCCTTCTTCTTGATAATGATGAGGTAAGACTTAAACCATTTGATGTAGTGGTTCAAAGAGGTACTAACCATGCTTGGGTTAATAACGGAGACGAAACGGCTTTGTTGATAGCTGTTCTAATTGACAGTATTATTTTAGAATAAAATTTTACCCTGACTTAAAATACTTATTATATTCCTCAAGTCTTTTTAAATTATCATTTGGGTGAGTCCACTCTTTTGCAATTTTTGGTTCAACTCTTAAATCATTTGGTATTCTATTAAGACCTATTAGTTTATCAATCTGTTCATGCCAATGATATATTCTTGCCTCCTGATAGCTCAAAGGGACTCCATCAAATGCATAAGAGTCAACAGCTTTTTGAATCCACCCACCAAAATGCAAATCCTCATCTAAAACCTTATTAAATCCATCAATAGCTATATCCCATATTTTAGGTCTTTCTCCTTTTCCCCAATGTGGAGCCACCCAAAAAACCTCAAAAATACATTCATCTATTGCTGTCGGCCACCATAGAAGAATTGGGAAGCCTTTTTCTGACATAGGGGAAACAAAATTAGGAACTAAATTATAAGATTGAGTGCATGTTCTTGCTATATAACCACAAGTTTTTATCTCAGGTCTGTTATCGACCTCTCTATATGTTTTATTTTTGTAATAATTTGAATTACTTTCATTCCCTTTTGATGCATTCTTAATGACATCGGGATTTGCTTTAAGAGAATTATCTGGAAGGTTCGGAAATGTTCTACTCGGAGCAACCATTCTACCATGCCCATTTGGATAGAACGTATTTACATTTCCAGTATAATCTAAACCTGTGTGAACGGTCTGTGGATGAATAGATTTAACATGGTAAACTTCCATATTTGCTTCCATAGCAATCTTCCAATTGCATTTAAGGGTGTATGTGTAGTGATCAATTAGACACAGGTCATTAAATTGGAATTCTTGAATTTCGTCATATATAACACCTAAATTTTCCTTTAAACTTTCAGAGTCTAAATTAAAATTTACAAAAATGAGATTTCCTAATAGCTCTACCTTTACCTTGTGAAGGTTTCTGCATGAATCATCAAAATCAACAAAATCCTGAGGGTCTCTTTTACCAATTAAATTTCCATCATGGTCATAAGTCCAACCATGATAACCACATACAAGTCTTTTGGATCTTCCGAATTCCTCCAAAACAATAGCTGCGCCTCTGTGTCGACACATGTTATAGAATGCGGTTACTGTATTATCACTTTTTCTTACTAAAATGACTGGTTGTCCGGCTTTTTCCCATAGCTTGTAGCTACCAATATCAGGTATTTCATCAAGATGACCTGCTAATAGCCAACTATTTTTCCAGAGATGCTCTTTTTCTAACTCATAAAATTCTTTGTCTGTATATCTTTTTCCAGGCAAATCAGGTAGCTTTGGAAAATCTTTAGGCGGCGCCTTTCTTTTCCTTTCAAAATCTATTAAGTCGATAAGCTGATCAATTTGGTCTTGCTTCACTTCGTATCCCCTAAAACATGTTGAATGTATTATATTTTTATCGTGTAGTAAAATATGAAATAATTTAAAAAGATAAAATGGAGAAAAAAATGGTTGAAGGTGGGTGCTTGTGTGGCAAGATTAGATATAAATTTAATCAAAAGGATGTAATCTCTGCTGGAAATTGTCATTGTAAAGATTGTCAAAAAGCAACGGGCAGTGGTAAGGCAACGATCATATATATTCCATCTGATAAATTAAGCATTAACGAGGATTATAAAATATACTCTGTTATCGGATATGAAGGATCTAATGTACATAGGGGTTTTTGTCCCAAATGTGGTTCACCAATTATAAGTTATGTCACAGAGCAACCAGAATTTAAATTTATAAAGGCTGGAACTTTAGATGACTCGTCTTGGTTAGAACTTGAATCTTGTTTTTGGAGTGATACAGCTAATCACTGGGATCCTGTTTTTGACAACCTAGAAATTTACAAAAAAAATCCTCCTATGTAATTCTGAAAGGACAAATTATGAATTTTGAAACAATTAAATACAAAAAAGAAAATAACTCGGCTGTAATTTCATTAAATAGACCAGAAAAACTCAATGCTTGGACACCTTTTATGGCGGAAGAGTTAGCTGAAGCAATAAATTTGGCAAATAAAGATAATAAAGTTGGGGCTATTGTTATGACTGGTGAGGGAAAAGGTTTTTGTGCTGGAGCTGATATTGAAGATACCTTTCAAACCAGAATTGATGGAAAGGATCCCGGCAATAATACTCAATCTGGAAGCGGAGGAATGCCAAAAAATGTAAATTGGGTTAAATTAATTAGAGAGTCTAAACCGATGATAGCAGCGGTAAATGGTGCAGCAGTAGGTATCGGTATAACGATGATACTTCCATTTGATATAATTATGGCGTCTGAAAAAGCAAAATTTGGAATGTTTTTTATTCAGATGGGTTTAGTCCCTGAACTCGCTAGTAGTCATTTTTTAGTTCAAAGAATGGGATTTGGTAAAGCGAGCGAAATGTGTTTATCAGGAAGGCTGATAAATGCAAAAGAGGCTGAAAAATCTAACCTTATAGATTTTTTGGTTCCTGAAGAGGATCTGCTAAGAGATGCATTAAGTATGGCTAATTCAATAGGAGAGAATCCAAATCCACAACTTAAAATGGTAAAGGAGCTTTTGAGTTTAAATGGAAGTGAAGTTGATCTTGAAAAAGCACAAAAACGTGAGAGTGAATTATTAAGAGAATGTTGGAAAACAGATGAACATAAAGAGGCTGTTAAGAAGTTTTTAGCAAAATCTAACTAAAATTCGTCACCGTACCTTAAGGAAGTTAAGAATATGTTCAGTTCAAATAAGCCAATTATTCAGATTGCCTACGCTGTGGATAATATTATCTTAGCTGCTGAGAATTGGTCTAAAAGATTTAACATAGGTCCATTCTATTTTAACGAACATATTAAGGTTGCTGAATCAAGAATAAATGGGGAAGATAATATCTTTGACCATTCATCAGCGTATGGATGGAAAGAAAATTTTATGATCGAGCTTATTTGTGATCATTCAAGAGTTAATGTTTACGATAGTGGTATTCATCACATTGCGTGGATAGCAGAAAATTTTAATAAAGAGAGTGAAGAGTTATTAAAGCAAGATTGCAGAGAAGTACTTTATGCAAGAGCAGGTGATAGAAACGGAATGAGGTTCGCTTGGTTCGACCCAGGTAAAGATATTGGTCACTTGTATGAAATTTACGATAATAATGAATCATTAAAAAATTTTTATTCATATATTTACAAAGCGTCTTTAGAATGGGATGGTAAAAGTCCAGTAAGACATATTTCAGAAATAGGTTAGGAGGGAATTATGACTTTAGTTACTGTATTAAGCGCAAGCGGAAGACCCGGTTTGGCTCAGGTAAGACAGCTTTTAAAAGCTGGATACCAAGTAAGAGGAACAACAAGAAACCCAGAGAGATTAAGTCAATTTGACAATATCGAAGTTGTTAGTGCTGATTATAATGATCCAGACTCAGTTTTTGAGGCATGTAAAGGTGCCGATGCAGTTTTTTATACAAGACCTTCATTTGAAGAGTCACATAAGGCACTTGATTTTGCTGCAACAGTTGGCTCAGCGGCAAAAAAAGCAAATGTAAGAAGATTAATTTATAATACTTGTTGTTGGGGACCACCTGAGGAATTAGGTGATGTAGGGCAAGCAGGATATGATAGTGTTAAATTGATGATCAATACTCTGAAACAAGCTGGGGTCCAAACAACCACTTTTCAGCCGGTTCTTTTTATGGATAATCTTTTAACAGATTGGGCTAGAGATGACATCATGAAAAATAGTCTATACACATACCCTCACAATCCTAATTTGGAAGCTAGTTGGATATGCTTGGATGATGTTGCAAAATTTATGATAGCGGCAATAGATAGAGATGATTTAATAGGGAGAAATATTAATATTGGCGGACCAGAGGTTTTTACACCTCCTAGAGTTGCTGATCTTCTTTCAGGTTATTTTGGTAAGCCGATTAGATATGAAGAATTAAGTTTATCTGATTTTTCAAACAGACTCTACGATATCTTTTTTGCTGAAATTGATGAAGAGATGCGAGGTGGGCGGTCTGAAAATAGAGATGCTTTTATTGAAAGTATGTCAGATTTTTACAAATTTAATAACGTTTCAGAACATAAGCCTTTCAAAGTCGATATGAAGCCTGTTTTAGAAGAAATTCCAATTGAACTAACACCTTTTAGTGAATGGATTAGTCAGCAAGACTGGAATGAAAAACTAGATACTACAGCTGGATAATTAATATTCAGAAGTTATAGTAATTGTTTTGGATTTTCTAATATTTCCTTAATTTCTACAAGAAATGAGACTGCTTCTTTACCATCAATCATTCTATGATCATAACTCAATGCTAAATACATCATAGGTTTTATTACTATTTTGTCATTCTCAACAACAGCACGTTTTTCAATCTTATGCATTCCTAAAATTGCGGTCTGCGGGGCATTTAATATTGGCGTGGATAACAACGAACCAAAAACCCCACCATTGGAAATAGTGAATGTTCCGCCTTGCATACTCTCTATAGAGAGTTTTCCTGCATGTGCTTTAATTGCATATTCAGATATTTCTTTTTCAATATCACCAAGTGACAAAATATCGGCATCCCTGATAATTGGAACCACTAAGCCTCTTTCAGTTGAGACAGCAACCCCAATATCTTTATATCCATGATAAACTATATCTTGATCATCAATGCTTGCATTTATTTGAGGAAATTTATCAAGCGCTTTAATTGACGCCATAACGAAAAACCCCATAAAACCTAATTTAATATCATTTTCTTTTAAAAATTTATCACCCTCTTTTTCTCTTATTTCTTGTATGGGGGCCATATTTACTTCGTTAAAAGTTGTAAGCATAGCTGTTTCTTGTTGAACATTCACAAGTCTTTCAGCCACTGTTTTTCTTATTCTACTCATTGGAACTCTTTTTTCTTCTCTTAAGTTTTTAGAGGTTCTCTCTATCTTTGTTTTTTTGGAATTTGAGTCTACCTTCTTTTTAGCTTTAGTAGTTTTTAATGAATCTTCTTTTTTCTCACTTTTTTTCACATTTATCTCGCCAGAATCAAATTCTGCAATTAGTTCGCCGCTTAGGACAACTTGGCCTTCATCCTTTAATATTTTTTTTAAAGTTCCATCATTAGGTGCAACTACCTCAATTACAACTTTATCTGTTTCGATTTCAGCGATAACTTCATCTTGCTTAGCCTGTTCGCCCTCTTTTACTACCCATTTAGCTATTACTCCATCTTCGACAGATTCGGGATATGTTGGTGATTTAATTTCTGTACTCATTAATTAGCCTTTACCCAATGTTTCATTCACTAATTTTTCTTGTTGCTTTAAATGCAATTTCAATAAGCCCACAGCAGGTGCAGCTGAAGGTATTCTACTTTTTAACATAAATTCTTTTTTAATACCTATTTTATTTAAAACTCTATTCAATCTGTGTCTTTGGCCGTACCAAGCTCCTTGGTTCCTCGGCTCCTCTTGGCACCATATATAATCTGCCTTTTTGTCATATTTAGACAAAATTCTCTCTGCCTCTTCATATGGAAAAGGATAAATTTGTTCTAATCTAATCAAAGCGACATCTTTTTGATTATTCAGGTTTCGTTGTTTTTTTAAATCATGATAAATTTTACCACTACACAGAACAACTCTTCTAATAATACTTTTATCTTCTAAATCATCATCAATTATATTTTTAAATTTACCATCTGTAAGTTCAATAATATCTGAACAAGCTGATTCCATCCTAAGAAGACTTTTTGGTGTAATAACGACTAATGGTCTTCGCATTTTCCTAATTGCTTGTCTTCTTAATAGATGAAACATTTGTGCAGCACTACTTGGCATACAAATTTGAATATTATTATTTGCACATAACTGAAGAAATCTCTCTAAACGAGCGCTGCTATGCTCAGGTCCCATTCCCTCGAAACCATGAGGTAAAAGCATAACCAAACCAGATAGTCTTTCCCATTTTTGTTCTGCACTAACTATGAATTGATCAATGACAACCTGTGCGCCATTAACAAAGTCACCGAATTGTGCTTCCCATATTACCAAACCTGTTGGCCATGTAGCCGAGTAACCATATTCAAACCCCAAAACCGCTTCCTCAGATAAAATAGAGTCATATATACCTATATTTGTTTTTCCTTTATCTGCAAATTTATTGAGTGGATAATATGTATTGCCAGTTTTTTGATCAAAAATTACTGCGTGACGATGGTCAAATGTTCCTCTTCTAATATCTTGACCTGAGAATCTTATAGGGTAGCCCTGTCTTAACAGACTTGAATATGACAATATCTCAGCGAACCCCCAATTCAATTTCATTTCACCTTTTGCCATTAATAATCGTTGTTCGAATATTTTTTGCACTTTTTTTTGTACTTCAAAATTTTTGGGCACTGCATTTATTTCTTTTATGTCAGCTATAATTTCCTTTTGGCTCAAGTTTGTATTTGGTTCCTCTTGCCAATTTTTATCAGAATACTTTTCCCAATCAAACCAAAGATCGTCGTTTGATTTTGAAGATAGGTTATAGGCTACACTTTCACCCTTTTCAATCGATGACCTATATTTTTTTTTGTTATCCTCATATTCTTCCTCAGAGATCAAAGAACTTTTAATAAGTTTTTCTTTATATTGCTTTAATACTGTTGGATGAGATTTTATAGCTTTATACATTACAGGTTGGGTTGATGATGGATCGTCAGCTTCATTATGACCACTTCTTCTATAGCAAACAAGATCAATAACTACATCCTTTTTAAATTTTTCTCTATAATCTGCAGCAAATTTTGCTACGTATAATGCTGCCTCAGGATCATCCGCGTTAACATGAAATATTGGTGCCTCAATAAATTTAGCTATATCAGTTGAGTATCGAGTTGACCTTGAGTCTTTAGGATTATTTGTAGTGAAACCAATTTGATTATTTATAACAACATGTATCGTCCCACCAACTCCATAACTTCTTGTTTGAGACATTTGAAGAGTTTCCATTACAACTCCTTGGCCAGAAAAAGCAGCATCACCATGAATCAGTATAGGAATTACTTTATTTCGATTTTTATCAAATAATCTATCCTGTCTAGCTCTAACAGATCCAATAACAACAGAATCAACTATTTCTAGATGTGAAGGGTTGTTGATCAAAGATACATGTACATCACCATTATCGGTAGTAATATTTGATGAAAAACCTAAATGGTATTTTACATCACCCGTGCTTGAGCCCTTGAGATCATAGTCTTCTTCAAATTCATTAAATAAGTCCTTAGGGAGTTTTCCAAGGACATTAATTAAAAGATTTAATCTACCCCTATGAGCCATGCCAAAGCATATTTGTTCGGCACCATTTTTAGAGGTTTGTTGGATTAACTTGTCTATTACTGGTATTAAAGTCTCACACCCATCAATGCCAAATCTTTTCATTCCGGGGTATTTGGCAGACAAAAATTTAGCTAAGCCTCTTGCAGAGATTAATCTTTCAAGTATGAATTTCTTTTCATCATCATTTGTATTTTTAAAATCCGAATTTTCATGTCTATCAATTATCCAGTTTCTTTCTTGCTCACTTGATAAATGATAAAATTCTAAACCTATAGAATTACTATATTTTTGTTTTACTTTATCTTTTAAATCCTTAAGGAAAATTTTGCTTCTTGAACCCTTTGGAAAATCATTTGCTACCCTCTGTTCATCACCCTCATTTACTATTAACTTTTCTGCATAATCTAGGTCTTTGTGAATATCTTTTATCTCTATACCAAGTGGATCAAGTTCAGCTGAGCTATGCCCAAAGTTCCTATATGCATTGATGTAATAATTTACTTTTCCATTTAAGGTTACAGGCAAAGATTTTTGAAAATCACCCTCTATCTCTAAATTATTTTGAATTTGAACCTTTTTGGTATTACTTTTAAAATGTTCAATAATTTCATTATGTGAAACCTCATTTAAAAATTCATCCCCATTTAACAAATCTTTGAAATAAGATTTCCACTCTGATGGAATATTATCTGGATTGATTAAAAATTCTTCATATAAGTTATCTAGATATGAAAGATGGCCACCAGATACATGCGAATTCATCAAATATTCATGCATTGATTTTTTTAAAATAGGTTTTTTTGGAATATTATTTTTTTTCTTTTTTTCTTTTTTGGTCGGTTTCATATGTAGGTCTTTCTCTAGCCTCACTCCCGCAAAAAATTATCGAATCAAAAATACACATTCGAATAACAAATTAATAAATTTGTTTTAATAACTAATCAATAAAATAACGAAAAATTAGGGCAAAAAAATGTCTAACCTGCTATTTTTGACATTTCTTCCTCATAAGCTTTCATATCAAAATAATCTCGCCAATTACAAATAAGACCATCCTTAAATTCCATCACACCCATTACTAATATACTTACCCATTGACCATTTATTTCAAAGCGATCAGTTCTTTCGGTAAGCACAACCCCATGTTCATTTTCAGCAATTTGATGGACGATCCACTCAATGTTTGCAGCCATTTGTACAAAAGGCTCTAAGTTAGCTCTAATTGCATCTTTACCAGTTTGTGGATCCATGGGAATATTGTGATAAAAACAATCATCAGATAATGCATCCATAATTCCTTCAATATCTCTATTGTTCCAGTGATTTATAAAATCCATAACTTTTTCTTGATTACTCATTTTTTCTCCTCAAATATATTTTTATATTTTTCTTTTAAAAATTTCTTTTGAACCTTACCCATAGTATTTCTTGGTAATTCATCTAACCAAATATACCTTTTTGGACATTTAAATTTTGCCAGTGATCTTAGCAATATTTCATTTAATGTGTCATCTGAAATGATATTTTCATCTTTATTAGCAATTAAAATTGCCAAAACTGCCTCGCCTAAATCGTTGTGAGGACAACCAATTATTGCACTTTCATTAATGCCTTTAATTTCATCTAAAATCATTTCTATTTCTTTAGGGTAAATATTATAGCCACCTGAAATTAACATATCATTAGATCGCCCAAATAATGTTAGCCTACCCTCATTATCTAATTGACCGATATCACCTGTAGTAAAAAAGCCATCTGATTTAAAATCTTCTTTGGTTTTCTTTTCGAGTCGCCAGTAACCGCTAAAAACATTTGGTCCTTTTACTTCAACAATTCCACGATCAGCATCTGTAAGTATTTCTCCATTTTCATCGACCAACCTTATCTCTACACCAGGTAAAGCAAAACCTACAGTCCCAGGGATCCTCTCACCATTCAAAGGGTTTGATGTAATCATACCAGTTTCTGACATACCATATCTTTCAAGTATACTGTGACCTGTTCTTTCTTTGAATTCTTTAAATACAATGTCTGTAAGCGGGGCGGATCCAGAAATAAATAAGCGCATACTTTCACAATTATTTTTTCCAAAACTACTGTTTGATAGTAATCTGCTGTAATAGGTTGGAACACCCATCATTATGGTTGCATCTGGAAGTCTCTTAATTAAAGACTCGGGAGAAAATTTATCAAAAAAAATAATTTTAGCCCCACTTAAGAATATTGTATTAAGAGCAACAAATAGACCATGAACATGAAAAATAGGAAGAGAATGAAGTAAAATATCATTTTTATTTAAACCCCAAGTATTTAGTAAAGCTTTAGCGTTCGACTCTAAATTCTTATGAGATATCATAGCGCCTTTAGACTTTCCTGTCGTTCCAGAAGTGAATATTATTGACGCAATGTCATTTTCATCTAAATCCTCTATAAAATTATCTTTTTTTGACTCATAAATTTCTGAAACCAATTCTTCGTTATCTTTTTCCAAAACAAATGATTTTATTTTTTTGTATCTCGATAATAAATTTTTATGCTCATTAAGTTTTTTTTTACTCAAAAAAATTAAATCAGGATCTATATTGTTAATGAAATATTCCATTTCATTTGATGTATAGGCAGTATTTAATGGAACATAGATAATACCGGATTTTAAGCAACAAAGATAAAGGCAGACTAGATAAACACTTTTTTCTGCCTGCACAATAATTCTGCTTCCTTTTTTCAAACCTAGATTTTTTAAAAAGAATGAAAAATGTAAAGCTAATTTTTTTACATCATAATATGTCCAGTTTTTTCCTTTATCTTCTTCTATAAGGATCTTTTCTGAATACTTATCAAAATTATCACTGAGAATTTTAAAAAAATTTTTATTCATATCTCGCATCAGTTGATTTGGATAACTAAGCCCTCTCTTCGTGAATCAGCGCCTCCAATATATCCACCATCAATTTTTTTGGCTGCGTGTAATCCACTTCTTTTTCTTTTTATGGATACCTTATGACCAATATTCTCAAGAAAGATTTGATGGGTTTCTAATTCAGTGCCCTTTTCCAATTCTGTTTCTTCTTTTTTTCTCATATAGTGCGGTATATCGATCGCCTCTTGGGGCGACATATCCCAGTCTATAAGACCAAGAATTGATTTGGCTACATACCCTATAATACTTGTTCCTCCGGGCGAACCTGTTAAAGAATGAATATCTCCACTCTCATCAAAAATTATTGTTGGTGACATTGAAGATAAAGGTCGTTTTCCAGCCTCAACCCTATTTGCTATCGGTATACCATCATAATCAGGTAAAAATGAAAAATCAGTAAGTTCATTATTTAACATAAAACCTCCTGCCATTAAATGGCTTCCGAATGGTCCTTCAATTGTCGATGTCATTGATATTGCATTCCCATATAGGTCTACGATGACAAGGTGACTCGTTGAGTCTCTTGAAATATCAATATTTTCGGAATACTTCTCATAACCAGCTGGCTGGCCTGGCCTAGGATTTCGAATAGATTTATCTTTGTTTATAATATTTACTCTATCCTTTAGATATGATTCGTCTAACAGACCTTCTACAGGAATTTTTATA
>CETG01117887.1_pt1 | contig 18852 bp, 13 predicted proteins | sample 361471 | NCBI WGS metagenome assembly CETG01 (sample SAMEA2622696, study PRJEB7988) | marine metagenome | isolation source: saline water (ENVO:00002010), including | reverse complement strand
TGTATAGCAAGAGCCGTAGATGGAGTTGAAACCAGTGTTTCGCTAAAAGCTTTGTCACAGAAATATGGCGTGGGTAAGAAGGGTGACGAAATACAGAACACTCTTGATAAACACAGACAAGATCTTACCGACGAAGAACTAGGACGTTTGGGCGACTATGCTGTTAATGATGTGGACTTGACATACGACTTGTTTACAATCATGGCAAGAGGCTTTCCAAAGAAAGAACTTAAGCTTATTGACTTGTCACTACGTATGTTTGTAGAGCCTGTTTTGGATCTGGATCTAGATTTACTGGAAGACCATCTCAGCCAAACACGTCAACGTAAAGAAGAACTTTTGATGGACGCTCGTGCGTCTAAAGAAGATTTGATGAGTAATGATAAATTTGCGAAGCTGCTTGCTGCGTATGATGTATCACCTCCTAAGAAGATAAGCCCCACCACGGGTAAAGAGACATGGGCTTTTGCGAAGTCAGACGAAGGATTTAAACACCTGTTAACACATCAGGACGAGAGAGTCCAATCACTTGTTGCAGCCAGGTTGGGTAATAAAAGCACACTCGAAGAAACACGAACCCAAAGGTTCATCGACATAGCCAAACGTGGCTTATTACCTGTCCCTGTTAGATATTACGCGGCTCACACAGGACGTTGGGGCGGTGATGATAAGATAAATTTACAGAATTTACCCAGTCGTGGAGCGAACGCAAACATGCTAAAGCGTGGCATAATTGCACCACAAGGACACTCTATAATAGATGCGGATTCAGCACAGATAGAGGCAAGAGTGTTGGCGTGGCTTGCCGAACAGGACGATTTGACCCAAGCGTTTGCCAAGGGCGAAGATGTTTACAAGAAGATGGCATCACGCATATACGGTGTAGCGGAGAGCGATGTTACGAAAGATCAGCGATTTGTTGGTAAGACCACGATTCTAGGTGCAGGGTATGGTATGGGGGCGCAGAAGTTCCAAGACCAACTCAAGACATTTGGATTTGACATGGAGCTACATGAAGCACGACGTGTCATAAAGATATACAGAGAAACAAACCACAAGATAAATAAACTGTGGCGTGATGCTCAGTTGTTCCTGAAAGATGGTAACACGTTTGGTTTGTATGGTGTCTTGTTTGTAGAAGATGGTAAGATACTTCTGCCCTCTGGATTACATTTACGTTACGACGATCTACGATTTACTACTACGGACAAAGGCGTGGAGTTTGATTACAAAACAAGGCGTGGTCGTGTGCGGATATACGGTGGTAAAATAATAGAGAATGTGTGCCAAGCCATAGCTCGTTGTATTATTGGTGAACAAATGCTACAAATAGCAAAGAGGTATAGAGTTGTCTTGACAGTGCATGACAGTATAGCATGTTGCGTAAAAGACGAGGAAGTGGACGAGGCACAAGAATACGTCGAAGAATGTATGCGTCAGCCACCAGAATGGGCAGAGGGTTTACCGATAGATTGTGAATCGGGAAAAGGCAAGTCTTATGGAGAATGTGATTGAGTATAGCACCGTGGTCATACAGTAGAATAAAGGCATTTGAACAATGCCCCAAGCAGTTCTACCACATGAAGATAGCAAAAGACTACAGAGAGCCATACACAGAAGCTATGCGTTATGGCACAGAGTTACATGCTGTAGCGGAGGACTTTATAAGTGATGGCACACCAATACCAGATAAGTTTGCCTTTCTCAGAGGCCCCCTGGAGGCACTTGAACGTAAGCAGGGTAACAAGTTTACAGAGATGCGTATGGGTTTGACCGCAGAGCTTGAGCCTTGCACATTCAAGGACAAAAACGTGTGGTGGCGTGGCATAGCGGATTTGGTAATAGTTGACGACACGAAAGCATGGGTGGTAGACTATAAGACTGGACGAAGTGCAGAGTATGCAGACAAAGGACAACTGGAGCTTATGGCTATGGCTACATTTAAACACTTCCCTGCTGTGGAACAAGTCAACGCGGCTTTGTTGTTTGTTGTAGCGAACAAGTTTATAAAAGCAAAATATACAACAGATATGTTGACAGACCTATGGGATAAGTGGTTAGCTAGTTTTAATCGTATGCAAGTTGCACATGATAATGACGTATGGAACGCACGACCTAGTGGTTTGTGTCGTAGACACTGCGCGGTCATAGAGTGCGTATACAATGGGAGTAATTGATGCCGTACACGAAGTCACCTAGACCCTATAAAAAAGAATACAAGAAACAAAAAGAGCGTGGCGAACACCCTGACAGAATGGAGCGTCAACGTGCTAGGAGAGCCTACGATAAAAAAGGTATAAATCGTAAGGGCAAAGATGTGTCACATAATAAGATGTTAAGCAAAGGTGGCTCAAATAAAGATGGCACAAAGTTAGAAAGCCCCTCGAAGAACAGAGCAAGAAACGGACAAAAGAAGAGAAAGAAATGAAGAAGAAAGACCCCAAAGTCGGAACAGGTAAAAAACCAAAAGGAACAGGAAGGAGGTTGTATACTGATGAAAACCCGAAAGACACAGTCCCTATTAAATTTGCCACTGTGGCTGATGCCCAAGCAACTGCTCGTAAAGTTAAGCGGATCAATAAACCTTACGCAAGGAAGATTCAAATCCTTACTGTGGTGGAGCAACGAGCTAAAGTCGCAGGGAAGCCAAGACAAGCCGCAATCGCAAAAAGAGCAAAAGAAGAACTCAGAGCAAAACACAAAGCGAAAACGCGGAAGACCTAAGAAAAATGGTAGCTAGAGTAGAAACTATAAAAAAGAAGATCAAGCAAGGTAAGAAGTTAGGGTTTAGCGAAAGAGCCAGAGCCGTTAACAAAGGTATCTTACCTAGCAAGGCAAAAAAGAAAAAGAAGAAATGAGAAAGAGAAATGCAAATAATAGACAACAAGGCGTTATTGTTACGGTTACGTGACCCTGACAAAGTTATAAATGCTATACCTAAAAGCAAAGCTGTAGGGGACAATCAAGTGGTTGTTAACTGGGGTTTGGAAGAGGCAAGGAGCCTGAATCAGCTAGGTATAAAATCACCATCACCCATAGAATCAAAATACACATGGACAGGAAGATACAAACCATTTGACCACCAAGTTTCGACAGCATCATTCCTTACTTTACACCAGAAAGGATTTTGTTTCAACGAACAAGGCACAGGAAAAACAGCGAGTGCTATATGGGCATCAGACTTTCTTATGAAACAAGGCGTGATAAACAGAGTGCTTGTAGTATGCCCGCTCTCGATCATGGATAGCGCATGGCGTGATGACTTGTTTACATTTGCAACACACCGCACCGTTTCTGTAGCGCATGGGTCAGCAGATAAACGTAAGAAGATAGTGCAAGAAGGCTCGGACTACGTGGTGATAAACTACGACGGTATTGGCATTGTGCTAGATGAACTGAAGAAAGGTGGGTTCGATCTTATTATTGTAGACGAAGCTACACATTACAAAAACGCCCAAACACGACGCTGGAAACTTCTACGTCAACTAATACACGATAACACGTGGCTGTGGATGATGACAGGTACACCTGCAGCGCAGAACCCTACAGACGCATACGGATTAGCAAAACTTGTAAACCCATATAAAGTGCCAAGATTCTTTGGCGCATTTAAAGACATGGTTATGTACAAAGTATCTCAATTTACGTGGAAGATACGCTCCAACGCAACAGACATAGTGTATAGAGTGTTACAACCTGCGATACGTTTTACAAAGGACGAGTGCTTAGACCTACCTCCTATGGTATACACCAAAAGACAAGTGGAGCTTACCGCGCAACAGAAGAAGTATTACAAAGAACTAAAGACAAAACTTGTGTTAGATATAACAGGTGAGCAGATTACAGCGGTAAATGCGGCTGTCACTCTTAACAAGTTACTACAAATATCAGCAGGGGCTATATACACAGACGAAGGTGAAATACTAGAGTTTGATATTAAAAACAGATACAAAGTATTACGTGAAGTTATTGATGAATCTAGCCAAAAGGTTCTCGTGTTTGTGCCTTTCAAACATGCAATAGACATATTAACGGACAAGCTACGCTCGGAAGGTATAACAACAGAAGTTATACGTGGAGATGTACCTGCACATAAACGCACACATATATTTAAACAGTTCCAAGAAGATGATGATCCACAAGTCCTTGTCATCCAACCACAGGCAGCCGCACATGGTGTCACGTTAACACGAGCTAACACAGTGGTGTGGTGGGGACCAACCAGTTCGCTAGAAACATACGACCAAGCGAACGCACGTGTGCATAGGTCTGGACAGACACATAAATGCACCGTGGTGCAACTGCAAGGGTCTGATGCAGAAAAGCATGTATACAGACTATTAGATAGAAAAATAAACGTACACACAAAGTTTGTAGAACTTTACAAAGAAGTACTTGACTAAGACACTTTTTACTATTATATGTTACTATATAATAAGAATAGGAGAGAGACATGGGTGACAAGATAACCCCTGACAAGTTGGCAAAGACGTATTTACGTATACGAGCAGAGAGATCTATGCTGTCAGCCAAGTACAAGGAAGAAGATGGCAACCTTGTGCGACAGTTAGATACAATAAAACAGGCAATGCTAGATCATTGTGAAGACCATAATGTAGAAAGCGTGAGAACTTCTGAAGGATTATTTTTTCGTTCAACTAAGAAGAAATACTGGGTCAGTGAATGGGATGCAATACACAAGCTTATTGTGGAAGAAAACGCACCTCAGTTACTTGACAAACGTATCAATCAGGCGAACATGAAAGAGTTCTTAGAAGAGAATCCTGATCTCAAGCCAGAGGGATTAGAGATTGAAGAAGAAGTAACAATTTCTGTGAGGAAGAAATGAATGAACCTTTTGTAACAATAGAAGACGTAGCTAAACACTTTAGTGTGTCTGTATCAACTGTTCGTGCTTGGGTAAGTCAGAAACACATACCTGAAGATACTTATGTAAAAATAGGTAAAACTCATAGGTTTCGTATTTCAGATGTAACTGAAGCATTGACGAAAACATCTAGTAGCCGTAGCGAAGAAACGGTGGACGAAGATTCACTAGCTGAACTAGATGAAGACTTATAATATAGAGAGAAGGAGAGAAAATGGAACCATATATTATAAAAAACGTAGAGGCTCTTTGGCCTAAAATAAACACAACTTACCACTTTGATAATAAATTAGGTAGGTCTGTTGCGTGTGATCCCAAAGCTGATGGCGCAGAATATTCTATACAATTTCGTATGGACAACGATACTGCCAAAGCTTTGTATATTGAAATGGCAAAGATGTATCAAGCCAATAAAAAAGAAAAATGGCCAGAAAAATTGGAGCGTCTGTTTGTCAAGGACGACGATGGCACGTTTACGCACAAGGCTGTTGTAAAGGGTGCATATAAAAATCAAATCACCCCTAAACCCATACAGGTTGACACCAAGAGTAACAGATTACCCGCAGATTTCATGTTGACTTCAGGTAGCATAGTTAACATAGCTGTAACATTTGTTCCATATGAGATGGGTACTAAACAGAATATTTCACTGCGTCTTAAGGGAGTGCAAGTCATAAAGTACGTACCTTATGAAGATAGAAATCCTTTTGAAGAAACTGAGGGGTTTGTATTTGAAGCAAAGGAAGAGAACCCTTTTGATACAGGTGAGACTGAAGCAGAAAATGTTGTGACAGAAGATGCTGTGGCAGAGCCAAAGAAAGTTGCTAAGAAGCCCTCCCTTCCCACCAAGGATGCTGATGGTGACTTGAGTTCTATCGTTGCCGATTGGGACGACTAATAGAACTACACCACGACTAGGTTTTTACCGAAAGGATAACGTGCCGTATCTTGTCGTGGTGTCTTCGGCACAAGGTGGGAAAAATGGAAACAAAAAAATTTTTAGAGAAGGTTTTAGGTGATGGATATTACTCTGTATTAGGTCTTGGAGACAAGAAAGTACAGAGCTTTCACGCAACCATAGACGATGTAATAGAGAAGGCTAACGAGTTAGATACTGAAGGTGTTAACGCATACTTTGGTTTAGCCACATTTGAAACAAACAAAGATAGACGTGTAACAAACGTAAAAAGTTTGAGTTCTTTTTATTTAGATTTAGACTGTGGTGTTGGTAAAGAATACACCAACCAGAACGAAGCGTTTCTAGATTTAAAAAGATTTGTAAAAGCAACAGGATTGCCTCGACCCATGTTAATCAACTCTGGGTACGGGATACATGTATACTGGGTTCTTACAGAGAGTGTATCATATGCAGAGTGGTTACCTGTAGCCCAGGGCCTCAAAGATATGTGCATACGTCATAACTTGTCAGCAGACAATGGTGTAACTGCGGATGCAGCGCGGGTACTCAGAGTCCCTGGCACACATAACCACAAGCGTGGCACACAGAAACCCGTCATGTTTCTTGGCACGGGTGAGTTTCACGACGTGGAGTTTGACGAGTTTTCTACACTTGTAGGTGCAGAGGGCATCAGCATACCAACCAAAGTAGACAACGAAGAGAACGAATTTAAGAAAGCTATAATAGAAAACTCTGAGAACAGTTTTAGAGTGATACTAGATAAGACTGTAAAGGGCGTTGGGTGTGAGCAGATTAAAAACATCATGGAAAACCAACAGAATATAAGCGAACCTTTATGGAGAGCAGGACTATCTATAGCAAAGTTCTGTAATGACGCTGACAAAGCTATACATAAGATGTCTGAGAGACACCCAGAGTATAGTCAGAGTTCAACAGAAGAGAAAGTCGAGCGTATAAGTGACCCTTACTACTGCACAACATTTGAGGCAGAGAACCCCGAACCTTGCGCGGCTTGTCCGCATAAGGGAAAAATAAACTCACCCATATCTTTAGGTAAAGGTATAAAGAAAGCACCTGTATCAAAGGACATACCGCTATATCCAGAGCCATACTTTAGAGGGGCGAATGGTGGTGTATATATGCACTTTAAAGACAAAGATGGTAACACAGAGGACAAAGTAATATATCAAAACGACTTGTATGTAGTCAAACGTATCATGGACGTAGAAGTGGGCGAAGCTATTGTCATGCGTTTACACTTGCCTCAAGATGGTATAAGAGAGTTTACAGTTCCGTTGACTTCTGTAACATCTAAAGAGGAACTAAGAAAACAACTGTCTATGCACGGCATAGCTGTACTAAGAATGGATGATATCATGGCATACACAACTACATGGGTAACACAACTACAAGCAAAGAGCGTAGCAGAAGAAGCTCGCAGACAGTTTGGGTGGACTGACGATGATTGTGGGGGCTTTGTGCTTGGTAATGAAGAGATAACTATTAACGAGACAAAGTTTAATCCTCCCTCTACACCTACGGCTAGTTTGTTTCCATCTTTTGAACCTAAAGGCACGTTAGAAGATTGGAAAGATACGGTGAACTTCTACAATCGTGATAACTTTGAGTTACATCAGTTTGTCCTTGGCACGTCGTTTGGTTCTCCATTGATGAAGTTTTCCCCCATAAATTGTGCTGCTTTGCATATATACAGTAAGGAGTCAGGGGTTGGTAAAACAACTGCCATGATAGCAGGGGCATCTGTGTGGGGTAGTCCAGAAGATTTAATTATGCACGAACGAGACACGTACAATACAAAGATGAACAGGGGGGAGATATACCACAACTTACCTATGTATATGGACGAGCTTACAAATACTTCAGGTAAAGAGTTGTCTAACCTAGCGTACCAACTGACTGGGGGTAGACAGCGTGGACGTATGTCAGCGAGCAGTAACGTAGAGCGTCATAGAGGTGAGGCATGGAAGCTACTAGCTGTTACTACAGGAAATACAAGCATGGTGGAGCGTATAAGCATTATAAAAGCCATGCCAAAAGCTGAAGCACAACGCATACTGGAGTGCCGTGTTAGCCGTATGCAGTTTGATACGAAAGAAGAAACAGACGTATTTAGCACATGTTTACAAAATAACTACGGACACGCAGGTAAAGTATACATCAAACATGTCATGGAGAACTTAGACGAGGTGCAAAAACTTATACGGCAAGTACAAGAAAAGGTTGATGCTAAAGCAAATCTCACAGCTGAAAACAGATACTGGTCAGTGCTTGTTGCTTGTACGTTGACGGGTATCATACTGGCAAAGCGTTGTGGTCTGGTACAGTATGACACTAAAAAACTATTTCAGTGGGCTGTAGAACGTTTGAAAGAGAACAAACGTCAGGTCGAGGACATGAGCATATCTGTCGAGGAGACACTTAACGACTATATACACGAGCATTGGAGCAATGTGTTGTGGATTAAAAGCACAGAGGATTTACGTAAGCAAGAGGGCGATATAGCTAACCTTGTCATACCTGAAGCTTTACCAAGAGGTAAACTCGTAGCTCGATACGAGACAGATTTGAAACGTGCTTTTCTTGTACCCAAACCTCTGAAGGCATGGTGTGGCGAACATCAAATAAACTATAACTCGTTTTTACAAGATCTCACAACTAAACTGGGAGCCACTAAGGCTAAGATGCGATTAAGTAGAGGCACACACATGAACTTACCACCTACATGGGTGATACAAGTTGATTGCGCGATAAACGATGAGATTACGACAGGGGATACTAAAGTCGGATGATTTAAACCCTGACGGGGTTCGCATTGTTGTAAATTGGGACAACATGGTAACAAGTTCCTCTGTATTTATCTTATGTGTGGATGTTCAAGAAGCCGTGAGGCAAATAAAAAACATAGCAAAAACAAAAGGTTGGGACGTAAAAACACACGTGCGTGTGGAGAATAACAAATTAGGTGTTCGCATTTGGAGAATTTTGTGATAAATGTAGGGTGACAGGTTATGCTTGTCACTCTCTTTCTCTTATGTGACCATCTTCGGGTGGTCACTCTTTTTACCCCTAAAAGAAAGTATAATCGTCGTCAAACTGTTGTTCGTGTAAGAGAATCAGGTTCTTATTTGCAGACGATATAGATATACCATTGTGCTGTCGTATGTTTTTGGACTGTTCTATATGTCTTAACATAGATTTTTCTATGGAGTCTCCTGTTATGGCAGATAAGGGGTGACGTTCGTTGTGAGCTATCAACTCTTTTAAAGATTTTTGCATGTCTTTTGTATTGCCAGTTCTAGCCGCGATATAATACTTCTTTAGTATTTTACTTTTCTTTTCATTAACCGCTTTATCTATGCCCTTTTTTATGTTGTTCTTTTCCATAGTATTCGTGTACTCAACAGGAGGGAATCCAAATAATATACCTGCCAAATCCCCACCCGTAACGTCATCAAATATAGGATCACCTCTTCGTGTTTCATAACCCTCTCTAGCTAATCTACCACTTACAGGTGTAGGAATGGCAGTTTTGTATATGTTTGCTAATCCTGGGGGTAAAAAGTTTTCTGTGGCTCGCTCTATCTCTCCGTTACCCGTATCTCTAAAACCCTGTTCTATTCTCTTGAAGGTGCTATATGCAGGTCCTCCAAACATAAAAAACAAAGTTTCTTCTAAAGAAGCGTCTCTATTATATCTGTTCTCGTTTAGCAAGAGACCTGTTAACCGTATTCTAGTAGCCACATCAACACCAGTCATAGAGTTTATAGCTCCTTTAAAACCTTGTTCTCCTACAAAACTTCGTACTATAGAGTCAAAGTCCTCTTCTTCATCATCTAATAGAAATAGATTTGCTAAAACTTCAAATGCTCCATACAGAGGTAGACCCTGCGCTCCTGCAAAGAATAGTGCGCTTGCATGTACACCTATTAACTTGTTACGAGCAACTCTTTTAGCTTCTAATCTTTCTGTTTTCTGTGCGGGTGTCTCTCCATCAACAGGAGCAAACATATTGTCTAGGTAGTCTTTACTTGTTTGTAGCATAGTTGTGTACATTCTTATGCCGTAACTCTTATACATCAAAGCTACACGTCCTATCCCTTGCTGCGCCCAACGCGGTGCTGTCTCTAGCACAGCTCCACCATTAGTTTCTTGTGTCTGTCTTAACGCTTTCAAAGCAGCGTCTTGCTCACTCATGCCCTTTTCAAGAGCTAACTCATAACTTGCCATCAAGGTGACTTGTCTGTTGAGTCGCTCCGCTTGGTTAAAAGGTATGGCAGATATGGCGACAGTATTGTTCATGAAAGATCGCCAGTCACCTGTTTTTCTTCTACCTGCCTCATCTAAACCAAGAGCATCTACAATAAATGACCTAGTTAACTGACCTCTAGATTGTGCTACTTCTACCAACGTTGCAAATTTTTTCAGGTCTTGTATCTCTTTGGCAGGTAAGTCCACACCTGTCAGAGACTTTAAGTCTTTCTTTAATACATATTTTCCGTTTACCACCTCAAAATAATTGTCTAGAGAGTTTTTAGCATTAGCCACACGTCTGTATGCGTTTGCTATAGCTTTACCAGATTTAAGGTAACCATGCTCTGCTCCTAAATATGGGTATACAAACAATGGTATCTGAGACAGGTTTACTACTGCTGATGACACGTTGAACCCTATCGTATATAGGAAGGCTCCTTGGTTTGCGTTCTTAAACCACTTTTCTAACTCTTTATAATTTGCGCCCGTACGTGCAAACTTTGATCTGTCTAATAACTCTTTTGTTATGTTTTGAGCGTACTTATTTGTTTTAAGTTCAGGTTCGTTGGATAAACTAAGTATTTCAGATTCTATATTTGCAATCTCTGCACTATATTCCAGCTTTACCACATCACGACCTAAGTTAAATCCTTTTATTCTGAAGGCTTCTAACATATTTTTTCCGTGACCAGGGTTACCTGTTCTACGTTGTAACGACTTGGCGTACGATGTTTCAGGCAGTGTATTTATAAACAACTCTACAACGCTCTCTTTTAAACCATCAGCCTTATTACCTAGTTTACTCTCGTCAATTATATCCATGACTTGTCTTACAAAAGAGGATGGAGGTGCATTTTTTCTCATATATTCGTTAAACGCAGATTGAGTTTCATCTACCCTAACATCTCCATCAGCCAGACCCTCTGCCTCTATCTGTTTAGCTCTCCTATTCATCTCTCTTTCTGTAGAAACTAGCTCAACAACTAACGGATCTTTTAAGCCTCGTGCCTCTGCATCAGCAGCTATGTAGGATATTTTATAAGTGCCTTGACGAACAAGTGGAAAGTATATTTCTAACTCTTTATCTTTAAATATCTCTTCAAAAATGGTTTTTATCTTTGTTTTAGACTCTTCGTTCCCCTCCATCTCTTTGTCTATTTTGCCAAACAATATCTTCTTCAATCTTTTAAAATTGTTTTTGTAAAAATTTTTCTGGGTAGTGTACACCTCTTTCCACTTGTCTTTCCCAAACTTCTTGTTGAGCTGATCTATTATAGCCTGTTGCTTGTCATACCGAGATGCTAAATCTGCATCGTCAGGACGTTTGCCTAGGGGGTCTATCTGCCATATTGTAGCTCCGAATGTTTCATCGTAGATAAGATCATTTAGTAATGACTCCATACCATCATTATTTTTTAGTATGTTCATAACTTTTCTTATAGCATCATCAAACGTTCTGTTCGCTGTATCTAGACCACCTCTTTGCCGTAGTAAGGCATCATTTAACTTAGCTCCCAGTCCTTTGAATCCGTTTCTGTCTGCCAAATCGCCTATGACCAAAGAGTCTGTAAACCCTAAAACAAATTGTTGTAGATAATTTTTTAATTTATACACTATCTCTGAGAAGTTATCTAGCCACTCAATCTTCTCTGTAGATGTCATGGCTTTTTCTTTAGCTTGTTGCCCTAGAGATTTAAGAACATTCCGCACCCCAGCTTGATCTGATGCCATGCGGTAAACAGAAGCATTTCTGCTATTTGGTGCGGGTTCTAGTATCGACTCTATTAATGGATCAACAGTGTTAAGAGCTGAATCTGTTCTAAGTATTTCTTGCAGAGGCATTAGTTTTGCTCCTAGAACACGCTGTAACAAGTTAGCAACTATATTACCAAAACGTCGTAACGCACTAAGAGGTTTACCTTTGGGGTTTATACCTGCAAGTTGATTTCTAAATAAGGGGTTACTAAACGCTTCAGCCACAAACTCATCTACATTCTTAGACCCGTATGCTGTATCCAGGCTAACTTTAACATCATTGTATAACGTGTTAAGTTGTCTTGTGATTGGATTAGATGGTTTTTGCAACGTAGCAGATGTAAGTGCGTGAGTGACTTCGTGCAACAGGACATGAGGGTTCATCCCTCTGTCAGGGTGTAGTTCTACTGTGTTTGTTTTTGGATCAAACAATCCAGCCGTATCTTCTGGTAAGTTTCGGTTCAACACAATCTTAGTATCACCTATGACATTAGCTAACTTATTTGCAAGTGTGGTTATCTTTGAGGGTATTATGCCGTTAGTGTTAGTTTTACCGAGATACTCAAGAGCTTTCTTTAACTCTCCTGCTTTTAACAACGCTCGCACGTCAGGGTGAAACTTTATGCTCATACCAAACACTTGGGTGCTTAATAACTTTTGCTCTTTGTTGCCTAAGTTAGCTAATATCCCGTCATCACTGTTTGCTTCTGCCGATATTCTGGCTCGCTCGTTTACTTCTACCTCTTGTAATTTTTGTATTGTTCTATATGCAGAGGGAGCATTCTTTTCAATCCACTTCGCAGCATTATTCGCTCTTATCTGACCTGTGCCTCTACGTATATTCTCTGAGGCTAAAAATAATTGGTTTACTTCAGAAACAGGACCTATAGTGCCTTCTATATTAAAAAATTCTTGGGTAGGTCTGTACTTTTCCACAGGTGTAACCACTTCTTTTTTAGCAATCTTACCGTCCCTACCCCTTCTACCTGTATTTTTTCCTGTTTTTGGGTCTTTTTCTGGCACTAATTTTATGTCTTGTAGAATCATGTCGTGCGCTATTACCTCCAAAGCATACGAGGTGTTACTGTACTTTTTAAGATAATCCCTAGCGGCTTCAGCAGGTCTGTCGTTCTTTGCTACTTTTCTTTTACCAATAACTAATTCAATCAACACCGCTTTGTCTTTTGAATTAGTTTCGTCTTCTACCTCTTTTGTTCCTTGGTAAAAGTTTTTATCTATTAAAGCTGCATCGTCAGAAGCGTTTTGTTCAAACCATGCCTTGTGAGCCGTATTAAGATTTCTAACCTTCTTAATATCTGCAACTCGTGCCTCTTCCTCTTTTTGCTTCGTGAGTGTTTCTAGAGCTTTATCAGTCTTTTTATCTCTTTCTTCTTTTGTTAACTGCGCTTGCTGTTTTTGCACACTGCGCTTTACCGCTGCCTCGTCATCAAGTTTTAAAGCTTCTGGTCTTGCTACCTTCGCCTTAACTTCTTTCTGTGTTTCAGCTGTCTGCTTTCTTAAATCTTTAAACTTAGTTCGCGCTTCTTGTATAGCTTTGGATCTTTCTCCTATTAGAACCCTTCTCCTACCTGCCAGCTCCTCTTTTAAATTATTTACTATTGGCGATCTAGGACCATCCTGCGCTCTTGCCTGTTCAATAATAGGATTAAACTCTGCATCCAAAGCATCAAGTTGTGCTTGATAACGATTGTTAATTGTCTTTCTAGTATCTTGAAAAGGATCAACTAAAACCCTGCCATCATATAACTCGTCAATCTGAGCAGCTGCATCCTCTTCATTGACCTCTACAGGAGCCTTTGTAGGGGTCTTAGCCACCACAGTTTTATCTTGTTGTTCTTGTGGCACAAAACCCATTTCAGAGTCTTTACTTTCAATCTCCTTTTTTTTACCTTCAGTAACTATGGGCGCGGCTTGCTCACCTTTCTCTCGTAAAGCCTCAAGTGCTTCAGCCTGTGTCATACCTTTTGGTACTGTCAGGTCGTTAGTTTTCATAGCCCGTCTCATTTCGGGAGTGACAGCAAAACTTGTAGTAGATATTCCTTCTTCATCAAGCCTAGATATCAATCTAGCTGCGGTAGGGGTGACTCCTGAATATTTTTGTTTAGGATCTACTTTTTCCTCAGTTATATCCTTAAACTCTATCTTCTTTTTCTTTGTCTTTTTTGTTGCTGTTTTCTTTGGCTCTTGTACTTTTGTCTCCTCTGGTATTAAAAGATCTTCTGCTAGTGGTCCACCCAGCTCTCTTTCAAATTCAGCCTCCTCTTTTTTCTTTCTTTCCTCTATTTGTTCTTGTATCTGCTTTCTAGTCTTCTGAGCTTCAATCTCTTCTTTCTCTGTAAGGTTTCGTGGTTGTGCTTTTTTCTTCTCTAATGTAACGTCTTTTGTTCCTTTTCCCACATCGTCAGATTTAGCAGCTGCTCCAGTATCACCCAATCCAGAGGATGTAACTTCTCCAACTCCCTCGGCAACTCTACCCTCTTGTCCAACTTCTGTACCTTGTGGATCAGTTGTAGGGCTAACTCCACTTCCTTCGTCGTCAGTTTTTGCAACATCCCTTGTACCCCTTCTTCTTGGTGCAATCATTTCTACAAGACCTTGTACAAACCCACCTACACCTGCGCCATAACCAAAAGCCTCCCCAGAACCTTCGAATGCACCTCGTTCTGGGTTGTATATACCTTGCTCTATCAAGTTCTGTGCTACAGACGCACCATATTCTTGTAACCCTTCGAGTCCTCCTTCTCTTAATACACGTCTGCCTCGTGAAACAATATCGGTAGCAACATCGTCGCCTACGGCAGAACGTAAAGTCTTAAAATTTTTAATTATTCTAGTAGGAGATATAAGCTCTGACAGTCCTACTCCTGCCCCTAAAATAGCTGCCCCTGTGCGTTGTTTTGCTGTTGCATCAGCCTCTCTTGCACGTTCACTTGCTTCACCTGCACCCGCTGTTGTTGCCAAAGCCACCGCTGCCCCAGGGTTTATAGCGGCTGTCCCTAGTATACCTCCAAAAGATCCCAGAGCTTCTCCAAACTTTGCAGGTATATCGGTTGCCCCATACCCCACGTTAGGATCAGGAGCCAAGAAATCTTGTATACCACCTCCTATACTCTTTATACCCCTTCGAACAGGATCTTCTATTATTTCTGGGAGTATACTTGCAGCCCCTAACGCACCGCTTTCTAATATACCTGCTACTCCTCTTGGAATACCTTTTAGTAGTTCCTCTGGTATATCTAGTAAAGTTCCTGGTTTTTGCCGTTGTGCCTCTTGTAGACCCTGAATGACTCTATCTAACGCATCGTCTTCCCCCTCTTCTACGGCAGAGGTGCTAGGTTGTAGCTGTCGTTTTACGTATAGATCTAAAAGCTGTCGTGTTGTAGCCCCTTCAGGTCCTTCAACTCTTATCGGTGTTCCGTCTTTTTTATATATCTCGTAGGTAGGCATGACACCCCCTATACTTGTTTAGGAGGCTTGGAAGTATCTATATCCCCTGCATACAACAGACGTTGTATAGCTTTTAATTGACCAAACAATCCTACACCACCATCTCCCTGAAAGGCTTGCGCTCGATTTACTATCGCGGCTTCTATCAACTGTTCCTGTGCCTTTATCTCTGCTTTCAGTGACTCATCGTTCGGATCATCTTTTATCTTATCTAGGTTGGCTTGATACATGATGCCGAGAGGGCTGTTCATAACATCCTTAGTTATATCATTAATCTGACCTTGAATGGCGTTCATTCTAGTCATTAACTTAGAGTAATCCAACTGCTCTCGTTGAGTTTTTGCAAGCTCCGCTGTTAGTTTGTTAGACTCTTCCTCTATTAACTGTTTCTTCTCTGCAAGCTCGTTTCTTAACTCTTTCTGGTAGAACCTCTCGTCTGCTCTTGCCATGTTCTTAAAACCACCTGGAGCTGTAAGTATATTGGTTAACCTTCTAAACGCTTTATCCCTATCTTTGGTTTCTGCATCTCTATCCACCATTTGAGTGGGTCCAAAATCTGTTGCAGGAGCTGTGGGAGCTGCATCCGCGTCGTCAGTTTTAGGGACTTCCATGTCCGTCTTTTGTTCTTCTTCCGTAAAAAACGGAGATAATAAAGAGGCAATACCAACACCTGTTAATGCGGTCCTACCTGGAGAAAACTGTCTGAACCCAGGAGCTTTAAACTGACCCTTGGGTAGATAACCCAAATCTTTGGCTGCTTGCCCCATTTTTCCCTCTGTAACACGCTCCATCGTTCTAGGTCTCGTAAACAATTTTTTAGCATATGGGGCTAAAAATCTACCTGCTGCGGGTATTCCTTTTAACAAAGCTCCTGCAAACAACTTAATAGGCTCTTGAACATCGCCCCCCTGACTATAACCTACAACGCCTCCTTCAGCCATTTGACGCATGTTAGGTCTAGGGTTAGTGGCTATACCACGTTGTTTTGCCATTGCCTGTAGCATGCGAGGGTCAAGTTTTGCCATAGCTTGCATGTTTCTATTGGCTCGTCTTTGTTTGTTTGCCAAGGCTCCTAAGACTCCCATAGCCATATCTCGCTGCGAGGGTAGTCCCATCTCTTGACGACTTTGTTCTAGTAGTTCGTTCTCTTTTTGATCTTTTACTGTTTGAGCGTTTTGTTGTTGAGCAGCTATCAAGTTATTTTTTGCTGCGTTCTTGGTTTGTATGGCAGACTGCACGGCTAATAATTCTAAAAGTTGCGGAGATACCCCTCTAACCATTTGCTGCATGCCCTGTGCTTGCATGCCTTGAAGCTGTCCTTCTGGTAACATACTGTATAAACCTGCTTTTTTATCTAACTGATCTATTATTCTGGTCATGATATTAACCTAGTCAGTGGGTTTCCCTCTTCTTTTAGACTAGGAAAAAATCTTGAAAAATAATCAGTAAACGCATCTGTGCCTCTCATAAGGTTACCTGCACCACTTATTATCCTATCAATAGACGATGGCTCTTGGTATGTGTAAGATTTGGTAGCTATTGGTAACCCTTGTAGTAACGACTGCATATACTGCACTTGCTTATAAGGGAACTCACGCTCCTCCTCGAACTGTAGTCTGTCAGCAGTTATACCTTCGGTGTCTATGCCACGTTGTACACCTCCTAAATTAGCCAACTTACCTAACGAAGCTAATCCAAATTTATTTATGTCCTCCTGTACAGCTCGTTCTCTATCTTGTTCAATATTAAACTGATTTAGAGCCTGTGTGTACGCATCTGCGTATCCTTTTGCCGTAATATCTCCTAAACGTGTTTGAAGGTTTCTGTCTCTTTCCGCATCCATGATTGCTTGTCTACCACCTCCAAAAGCACCTGCTTTAGTTAGCCGTGACGCATCGGCTAGTCTGGATATATCTGCTTGTCTTCTTGCTTCTCGTAACTGTGGTTCTAAAGCAGCTTCCAAATAAGGGTTCATAAACTGAGTTGCTATGCCGCCTGTAAACGTCTGAGGAGTAAATGCTCCCATTCTTTCTGTGGGTATATTTAAGCTACCTAACCCTTCAAAAGCCTTTGTTTGTAGGTCTGACGGACCTGCCGTTAGAGGTCCTGTATAGGCTTCATAAGGCATAGAGGCAAGCCCCTGACCTCTACCTAACATCTCTGTTACATAAGGTCCTACATAAGGAGATAGAGCAGATTCTACACCTGTTGCCTCACCGTAGTTTGGGTCTGTCAGTTCAATATTTGTCATAGGGTCTGTTGACATATTTTTCTCCTATGTAGGCAAGAAATCTTGAGGGTCTATTTCTGGAGCCTGTTTTTTGGTCCCCGTTCTAGCCATTCGTATTTCATCCATCATGTTTTCTAGTTCTTTTGCACCTGCATCCGAGTTTCCGTTGCCTAAATGACTAACGACATCAGCAGGGATTACGAACTCACCATCACTTAACATGGCAGGTTGTTCTCCGTCTATCATGGCAGGTATCTCATCAGCCATACCATCAGTGGCTCCGTCTAGATACATACCTTGTTTTTTAGCAGCTGTAGCAATACCTCCCTCTCTCATGGTTTGTAGAGGAAAACTAGCAGGATTTGCTTTATTTATGGCTTCTAACCCTTTCGCTTCGGTTGCAGCTCGTTCGAGCGATGCCAACCCCTCTCCTTTTGGCACAAACTGCACATCAGAAAAGTATCGTTGCCCTCCACTCCCAGGTCGTCTGTTGGGGTCAAATGTGTTAGGGACTTGTGTGCGAACAGCGTCATACAAAGGTATAGAACCTCTAAACCCCGCAGGTTCTCTTTGAGAAGAGAAAAATCCTGGAAATAGTAAAGAACCTATGCCCCCTACACCTAAAGCAGCTGCGCTAAGATAGTCACTTGTTGTTGGAGCAGCAGGTTTAAATTTCTTCATAACGTCTTGACCAGGTAGTAAATTAGTCAAATCAGTTAAAAAATTACCTGTACTTTGGTCAGACTTAAAACTTGATACGTCAGGCAGTACTGGACTTGTGATCGGAGTGCCTACATTTTGAGGATAGTTAGGATCACCAAAAGTATAATCCATAACGTCCCCATACACATCTCCCACATAGTTTTTTGCGCTCGTCAAACTAGACGAAAACCAGCTACCTACTTTACCTAAGTCTCCTCTAAGAGTTCTTTGACTATCGGTTTCTGCCATTACTCTCTGCCTCCAATAATCCTTAACAGCCTGTCTGTAGCATCATCTCGTGTGTATGGATTATCCATATCAAGCTCATTTTCCAAAATATTATCTATAGTTGTACTATCTTTGTAGGGATTAGTAAACATTCTTTCTTGTTCTGGAGTGGCAAAAATACTTTCAAAATCATAAATATAGTCTATATCTGCCAACTCTGGAGGATCAACTCTTACAGTTCTAGCCCCCAAAGAAGTCAAAGCAGCTGCGGCTGGGTCAGGTCTCTGCTCTGTTAAAGTCCTTAGTATTTGCTCTTCTTGTTCTTCGTTAGGAAAATCAAAAGCTATTTTTGGGTCTACTATGGGATTTATCTTAGGATCTACCTTTGGG
>CETG01047717.1_pt1 | contig 18877 bp, 25 predicted proteins | sample 361471 | NCBI WGS metagenome assembly CETG01 (sample SAMEA2622696, study PRJEB7988) | marine metagenome | isolation source: saline water (ENVO:00002010), including | reverse complement strand
AATTGAAGGGCCATGTACAGGAGTGTGATTCCCACTGGCTGTAAATTGAGGCATTTGATGTCTAACTAATTTACACCATTGAAAAGTTCCTTCTTTATCTAGTTTTGTTATATAAGTTATACGTTTACTAAAATTAGTCGTACCACTTAGGAGTATTTGAGCAACAGCAGCATAATAAACATTTTCATTTGAATCGATTGCGACGCTACATGCACTTTCCCATTGACCTCCAACCATATTAGTTGTATCACTTGCTCCAAGAGTGTTTTTAAATATCCATCCTTTTTCCGCAGCAGAACCTGCACCAAGAAATAGCTGTTGTATAGGCATGATTAACTAACCTCCTTTGTTATAAAGTAGATATAATGGCGCATTACGACAACCCTGCACCTGAGATGTAAGCTTGAGTTGCATCAGTAAACCACAAAGTACACATTCCTCTTCCTGCAAGAATTCTATTACCTGTAGATGCATCAGCAGTGTTATATATGGTTACGCCTGAACCTTGAGTTATCGTTTGATCTGAACCGCTTGCATTGATTATAGTTACTGCATCTCCAGCCGACATAACATTATTGGCTACAGTCACACCACCTGTTTGCATCATTAAGGTCTTTCCAGCATCACTAGCAGCTAAGGTATGTGCTGATGATATTACGACTTTAGGTATAGAACGCAGGTTGCCTTTGCTGTCTGATACCGTTCCAGCAAACGTGGCATTTCCAGAAGAGTCTGCTATAAGAACATCATGAGTAACTGATGTACCATTGTGTGAAGTGTGAAGAGTAATTCTTCCTGCTCTTCCATCAATAGTTATTGCTGCTCCCTTCTTTGAATCATCTACTTTATCAGTATTTCCATTGCTATCTAAGCCTAAATTTGAATTAATCCTCCAGTAATCTCCGCTTGAATCCCCCCAGTTGTGAACCCTTAAATCACCATAAGTTGCTCCTGACTGAGAACCGTATAACTGGAATAATGGAGTTGAAAGAGTACTAGTACCAACTTTTGCACCTATAATCCTTCCAGCAAACGTGGCGTTTTGTGAGCTATCTAAAGTTAGGGCTGTTACAGCGTTAGAAGAAAGATTGAAAGAATTACTACTATGGCTATAACTAATTATTCCTCTATATTCATCATCCCCTGATGTTCCATCAGAGAAAAATATATTTCCATTACTACTTGTTCCAGACCTTATTGTTATTCCTGTAATACCTGAAGTTGCAATTGTTAAATCATCAGCTTCATCTTGACCTTCTGTAGTCGTTCCTAAAAGTAGCCTTCCCGAAGTATCTATCCTAGCTTTTTCATTTTGATTAACTGCAAATACTAAGGGATGATTACTAGCTGTTCTAACAAGACCTTCACTTGTTGTTGCTCTAACATCAACAAAAACATTATTTGATGTATTACCAATACGCATTGAAGCTATACCAGCCCTTTCAAGAGTTAAATCGAACCCTGGGCTTGTAGTTCCCATGCCAACCCGATTAGTTGAAGCTTCAACGAAAAGTGTATTTGTATCGACTGTTAAGTTTCCACTAATACCAAGTGAAGTAAGCGTTCCAACAGAAGTTAAAGAACTTGCCGTTACTCCACTAGCTAATGTTGTTCCAGTTAAGCCACTAGCAGCAGCTGACGTAGCTGTTATATTTGTCAGCCCAGACCCATTACCACTAAATGATGTAGCTGTACAAGTACCAGTAACAGTTAAACCGTTACCATCAAATAAAGCTTTTTGTACACCATTAGCACTATATCCAACCGCACCAGATCCACTTCTAAAGAATCCACTATCTAAATCACTTTCAAATGTGAAACTAGGTGCTGTAACAGTTCCATCAGGAAACTCTGAACCAGCAGTTACATAATCAGCACCAGCTAAAATTACACCGAAAAAAGCATTACCATTTGCTGGGGCAGAACTAAAGACTATATTTGATCCTAATAATTTAAAACCAGCACTACCAGTGGCATCAGGCTCCTGTATAACTCCATTAACAGATATCATTACCTGTTGTTCATTTATTGGAAAAGGTACTGGAGTTGCTCCTTTTACCTGTAGAGCAAACGATGTCGCACTGCCATTGAAACTTGAACTTATATCGTCAATTACTTTGTAGCTAGGATTTGCAATCTGCAGATCGTTCCCAATATACATCTTTAGTATTTAGTAACTTATTATCTTCTATTGTATTCTGCCCTTATATAGCTACTCAGTTGTGTTAGGTCCTTTTGTTGATGGAGCAGTAGGCCAAGTTACTTTTGTATAATCTGTAAATGTTTGTGGTATGTCTCTAAGAGTTTGACGATAGGCTGCCCAAGCTCCTTGATCTACAGTACAACCTGGTGTCATCGTCCAATCACTTGTACGTAATAAAAAATCTCTTTTCTTACGAATAATCGCCCAACTTGTTTCTTCTAAATTCAATATTGTTTTATCAAATTGTTTATCAATCTCCTCCTTAATCGCTGTAAACTGCGTCTGAAGAGCAGCAATGTCCCCAACAAGTGTTAATCCCATAATCTTAAGTTTGATCTAAGAAGCTAACAGCAATGTCTGCAGCAGAGCCTGTATTGCATCTAGCTCGTAAAACATCGCCAGATTCTAAAATAATCTTACTTCCACTAATAAGTTCAAGTGAAGATCCAGCAGGTACTGGTACATCTTTTAAAAGATGTACTTCATCACCACTACTGGGCTTTATATAGAGATCTATATTTACGCTCGTCGATGTCTTATTAGCGACCATAGCACTAAGAAGAATAAGCGTAGAAGAGCCTCCAGCAGTAAGAATATTCGTATTAGTCGAACTAATAGCATCAGTTACAAGACTCTGTTTAGTGGCGTTCTTGAAAGTATTAGCCATATTAACTTAGAGCAACAATAAGAGCGAGGTTGTCTGGGGATGAACCAGTTACGGTTAAGTCTCCATTAATAGAGACATTTCCATTAAAAGATAAAGCACCCGATGAATCTATTGTAAGCTGACCACTTCCTGCAACTAGAGATACTTGATCGGCTCCTGGCGAAAACAATCCCGTATTAGGATCTCCTGCAAATTGTAAAGCACAATTACCTGCGGAACCTCTACTTAGTCCTGAATTACTACCATCACTTCTTAATAAAGAAAAACCACCTTGAGTAGCACCATCATGAATAATGGCTGTACTTAAATCTGTATCTACTGTTATTTCACCAAGAGCACCAATAAAAGTCTCAGTTTGGTTTGTTGTGCCTCTACGGAACTGTACTTGTGTTGCCATAATACTATCCTAATGCAACTGCGATTGCGGTAGCAAAACTTTCCGTAGAAACAGTTCCTGAATCATCAGGAGCCGTCAACGTTCGAGTTGTACCTGAGCTTATACCAGAACACTCAAAAGCTAATTGCTTTGTAGCGTCTGCATTATCCTGTATTCTAAATCCACTGTCTTTAGTAGTTATTGTGTCACAACTAAACGAACTTATACCTGAAAGAGTACTTAAAGTACCACCCAAAGCTACTGAAGAACTTCCTAATGTAATTGTGTTGTTTTGTAATTGTGCGTTAGGTATGTTGCTTGTACCAAAAGCTCCTGTTGAACTGTTATAAGTTAAACCTGATCCACTAGCAACACTTAAAGAAGTAAGTAAAGCAATAGTACCACTAGCATTTGGAAGGTTTATTGCTCTATCCGCTGTGGCATCAACAATACTTAATGTAGTCTCATGATCATTAGCAGTCGATCCTTCAAAGACAATACCTGTGCTTCCTATACTTATCGCATTAGCAGCTCCAGCGGCTCCAGCATTTAAAGTTGTTGCCGTTAATGCTGTAAGACCTGCAACTGAAGAAGTTGTAGATCCTAGTTGGATGCTTGTGCTACCTAATGTAAAAGTATCAACTGTAGGAATTATATTTGACGCTGTTGTTAAAACCGTACCTGTCTCATCAGGAAAGGTAATAGTACGGTCAGCAGTTGCATCTGCTGCTGTAACAGTTATTTCAAATCCATTTGCAGTTGAACCTTCAAAAACTATATTTCCACTGCCTATTGATATAGAGTTTGCTGCATCAGCAACACCAGAAATTAATGTTGTTGCTGCTAAAGATGTAAGTCCAGCAATTGTTGAAGCTGTAGCACCTAAATCAATTGATGTACTACCAACAGTTAACGAACTATTAGCTAATTGACTATTAGGTATTGAACTTGTTCCTAATTCACCAGTAGATGAGTTGTAGCTGAGTCCAGATCCACTAGCAACACTAATTAATCCTCTAACATCAGAGTTAGCTGGACCAGTATATGTAATAACTCCTGTTGATGAGTTATATGCAAGACTTCCTAAACCACCTGCATCTGTTACAGATACAGCACCACGACCACGTGCATTAGTAAAATACAAATTCGTATTTTCTGCTAAATCTGCCGTTGTATTTCCTGCCAGATCTAATTTATCTGACGAGGTATCTATCTCGCTAAACAGACCATTAATAATGGTAATTGATTTACGTGTTGCCATTTACTTAAGCGAGCTTAATTGGAGGTTCTGGTCTAATAATTAATTGGTTAGAAGCAGCTACTTCACCAACCCTTACAACAAACCGACCAGATGTTGTGGGTGCTGTTGCAGTGATAGCTCCAGCTCCTGTATCAGATAAAAACATTAAAACTCCGGGGCTTAATCCAGAGACACCAAGTATTCCTGCTATTTGTACATCAATAGGATTATCTGCAAATTTAGTTTCTTTCGCAAAACCAATTACAGTTGCCTCATCTTCTGTGGCGTTACCCACAGCTTTCTTTACTTTTCCTGTTCCTGTATCAAGATAAAGTGCGTCTCCTTGAGTAATATTTTCACCACTAGTTAAAGATACTTCTAAACGTCCTGTAACTCTAGTAGGAAAACCCTCTTTAAGATCTATTAAGGCATCAACTAATCCTCTAAAGTTAGGTGCATAGGGTTCTCGTGCCATCGTTACACTTTCTGCGAGCATGATGTCAACGAGAATCTCAATGGCACCTTCTATATTTGCTTCATATAAAGAAGGCATACATATCTCATTGATTATCTTTTATTCTAAATTGTAAAAACCCTTTAGAATAAAGAAAAAGGGTATTACCGTGTCACCCGAACTCATTGCCGCAATCATCTCAGGAAGTGTTGGAGCTTTTGCAGGTTTGACGCGAGCCTTATCAAATTTCAATCGCAAATTAGATAAACGTTTTGAAGTTATAGAAAGAGATATTTATGACTTAAGAAATGAAATAGTAAGAGATTATGTCCTTAAAGAAGATTTCTTAAGAGAGATGCAAGCTGTACACACAAAATTAGATAGAATATTAGATCATCTACTATCACATACTAAATAGCTATCCATGCTGTAGTGGCTTGATTCCACATGTACAAAGCATTAGCTGTTTGATTGTAATGTAATTGACCATCTGCAGCATTAGATGGGAATCCTGCAAAATTTGAAACTACTGCTTTTACTGTTTTAAAATTTGTGCCATCAAATATTTTTAAAACCTGTGTACTACTCGTGTCTAACCATGATTCGCCTTTACTAAAAGAGGCAAATCCAACAGGATTACTATTCGGACTTGTAGAACCAACAAACGTTGGTCCTGCTTTTATTAGGCCGGTAGAAGGAGAAGCTGTGTCATCAGCAAAAAAAAGTCCGGGCTCCGCTGCGTTGTTGTTAACAGCAAGCTCAGCGACGCCAAGACGTATAGGAAAAGGTCTGTCATGAAGAACACTCGAACGTCTGGTCAGAATCTGAACAGCCATAGTTAAGCGTTGATATAAAGATCAGCGTCTACGACTGTATCCTGATCGGTTAATGGGTTGTATGTCCCACAATCTATTGTACTCAAGGTATCAGATTTTTCAGTAGGTATACCTGCTGCAAACTCACCACAATTTATTAAACCTGATTCAAACTCGTCTGCATATTCATTTAAAGGCTTATCTATAATTCCAAGTTTTATATCTTCAATTTGTGTAGGTACTTTATTAAATAATTTATTGATCAACATTGTCATCCTGTTCGTGACATTTAATTGTTGACCACTTCTGGTTAAATTTCCATCTTTATCTCTACGAATACTATCTGTGAGAGTCATACCTATTGTTGAAGGATCAAAATCTGCAACAGATTGTGGTTGATTTCTATTACCAACAATTGTTTTTTGACCACTCCACTGTGTATTTTGTTTTGCTAATAAAACATTTCTAAAAGCTTCTTGGATATTTACTTTTTCTTTTTCAAAGTTTTTATTAAACCTTTCTAAACCTTTATCAAGAGGTTTATCACTTGGTTCTAATAACCAAGAACCAACAAATTCATGTTTTTTTAAATTACTTATTGTGCAATATCCATTTGATTGATTAGAAAAAGGATAAACAATTATAAAAGTATCTTTATCTTGTACATCTGATACCGTAAATTCTCCTGATATGGCATTACCACTTGTAAAAGTAATTTGTATTTTTGTATTTTGTTCAAGATTATGATCAGCTGAAGTTATAACAATGTTTGGTCCGTTCTGCTCATAAGTTGCAGTCAAATTTATAGGCTCATTACCTTCATCATGGAGCAAAGCCCACATTGCCGCATAAATATGTTTACACCAACGTAGCTGATAGTATGCAAGGTTTTGTACAGCATTCTCAGCATTATCTTCATATTCAGGAAGTTCATAAAAATTATTAATTGTAACAAATCCTAGATCTCTAAATACACCGGGAATATCATTTTCTTTAGATAATGTTCCGTCAGGATTTAAAACTTGTCCTTCTCTTGTCTTCCCCACAGAAGTAGTAGGAAACTTATCACTTAGCAAATCACTATATAAATTATAACTATCTCTCCTAGAAAAGTCTTGACATGAGCATTGCCAACGTAAATCAGTGCTTAAAAATCTACCAACTTCAAAACCTCTGTGTGCTGGTACAGTTGTTACAGCTTTATTATTTATTGTTTGTGCTCCATAACTATCTTTTTTTTGAAAGATAACTTCATTAGTACTTGAATCAGTTCCTGTACATGTATATGCAACATAGTTATCATATCTGCGTCCTCTAATTAAACGACTTAGTTTTAAATTACCGCTAGTGGCACCACTAGTAATTGTTGATAATGTAAATTGAGTACTGGAAGTAACTGTTATTTTATATCTACCAGATGCTACTGCACCTGTAGAAACATCAATAAAAACAGTATTACCCGTCGCCAATCCATGAGCTGTGACACAAGTTACTGTTACGGTTGAAGCATTTCTGGCATATGTACAATTTATCCCAGGATCTTTTTCAACAATACGATCTCCTAAGCGTTCGCCTGTAAGGAAAGTAACGTCTGTAGGCAAACTACGAATGCGAACTCTAGAAGTAGTCCAACGCGAATCCCCAAAAGTAGTCGATAGAAAATAATTAACATTGCCACTGGTGTTTGCAGAATTAGTAACCGTTACGGTAAATGTATTTTGTGTAGTGCTTGTAATAGTTGCAGTTTCATCTACAGCACCACCAGTTTGAAAATCTAAGAATACATTTTCACCTGGAAAAAGACCGTGATCTTGTTTAGCAACAACTACAGAATTACTTGATTGATTATATGTGGAATTAACCACATTACCCAAATATCTGACGCCTAATATAGGTAATCCTTGTTCATAGAAGCTAAAAGCATCAGTATCACGCATACCTACAATATGTTCACCTAAATCTTCTTTAGCAGATGGATAAAGATATATTCGAGCAGGTATAAATACGCCTGGAAACTGTTGAAAAGTAAAATATAAACGATAATCTCCTCTAATACCTCTTTCTTTAGCAGTAGAGCCCATCATGCTCTGTGTTGTTACATATAATTCGTACCCTCTTCTCCATCTAGACCATAAAGAATCACTATTATAGAAATCAACCTCACTAGCACCATAATCACGCTTTAATCTATCAACTTTATAAGGATCTTTTGTAATTTTGAAGCCTTTATCGTTATTGAATTGTTTATCCTTCTCAAAACTCTTATCAAACTTTGTTTCAAAGCCTATCTTTGATGGATTCTTAAAAGAATTTACTCCGAAAGGCATTTTTTTTAATAGAAACCACCTTGAATGTTGCAGTAGAAGGCATTTGTTAAAGCAGTTGAACCACTTGTAGCTACAAATAAAGCCTGACCTCTTCTTAACATCAATCCTCTATGCTTTGGTATCGTCAAACTGTTTGCACTATTTATATTTGCACCAGATTGTGCTACTGGGTGATTTATATAAGGCAAAATACCTTGTTCAGTTAAACTGAAATACTCTTTAGAAACAACAGAATCAATACTTAAAGTGAAAAGTGGGAAAAATTGGTTGATATTAGTAACTGTAGAAGCTTGAACTAGATAAAAACAAAAATCTGTTGGCAATTGTGCTGTACAGTTACCATTTGTATTACCTTGTGCAGCTATTGTGATAGTAAATGTTGTAGCTGTTGCTGCTGTAACTGAATAAACACCATCAGCAGGTAAAGTCCCTCCTGTAGAAGTGAAATCTACAAAAACTTCTTGTCCTACTCTGGCATTATTTCCACCTGTAGGAGTGATTACACAAACAGTTCCTGTGTTTGCCCATGTACTGGTAACAGCTGATTTTGGACTTATTATCTGAGTTTCTTTTCTACTATATTGAAACCATATCTCATCAATATATGCACCACTAATTGATGTATCTGTTAAGGCAGAATCAGCATCAAACACTTTAGTAGCGTTACCAACTGATGTAGGGATCAAACTCGTAGAAAAAGATTGACCTGATGCAACTGTTAAAAGAGTGGAGGTATTCGCTGGGCGATCCACCATTAACGGTTGCTTATTGGAGCTACTACTTGACACGTCTATCTATGAGTAAATTTAATAATAATTATAGCTAAAGGATATTATCCTTTTTCTTTTTGTTTTTTTGCCTTAGACATTGCCTCTTTTCTCTTTTCATCTTTACTACCCTTGTCTTCTGACTTAGGATCTTCCTTGCCGTCTTTTTTAGCCTGTTTCTTCTTAAAATATTCAAGAAGTTGAGGAGGCATTTTTTTCTTAGCCATATTCTTTGGGGTCGAGGTTGTCAGGATCTAATCTCTTACTCTGGAAATCTATTTCATCCTGCGTAAGATATTGATCACCTTTAACAAAAGGTGCAGGTAATGAATCAGGTTCAACTAATTCAGCATTTATTCTAGACCCTGCCATACGTCTAGGTTCTCTTGATCTTAAAAACTTTTCTAAATTAGTACTACCTGCTCTATCTAATAACTCTCTAGTACGCCATTTATGAGGACGTGCTCCTAATCTGTATCCGACTCTAGTGGTAGGACGGATTGACATTTATACAGCTGCTATTGCGAAGGTTACCGTGGCATCTGTTCCACCATCTTCACTTACAAAAACTGGTTTTAAGAATTTTACAGGATGATCTGCTACTTTATACGTGCTTGTACCATTACTAGTTATTGTTTGATTACTAATTAAGGTTGCAAAATTTGTACCATCAATACTGCCATCAAGTCGAACAACAACATTATTATTTTTACTTGCTACTGTGACAAATAAAGAATATGTCCTTGTAGAAAAAGTATTGTTTACAGCTACCTGTAGACTATCCGTTCCCCCTGGTGCAGATAAAGTATCAAAGGTATTAAATATAGTGTCCTGAAAGTAAGTAATCGCCATTGTTGAAGATAAGTCTTAAGTATAAGAATAACAGGAAAAAACGTGACGACTATCGATGAATCGTCTCAAGTAAAAGTCTGGTACCAACAGCTACGTCAGCTGGACCTGGTAAAGCTTGTATGAATTCTGCACCCTCTCTATTGAATCTATATCGTGCTTGCTCTGGGTTTCTATAGTTTGGCACATATAGATGCGTTGCTAAACGATCTGTTTCATAAATATAAATTTGAGTCCATGTTTTTAAAGTTGCACTAAAGTCAGAAGTTGAAACTGTACGATCAACATCACCAGCAATACTCTCAATCCTGTTCTTAGGTGCTAGATCATTATTCACGCTACCTGTCATATCAGTTCTTTTCTCGGCTTCATCGCATCTTCCTATCTGTTCAACTATTTTACTGAACCAAAAGGAGTCTTGGATATTATTCATCGCTTCTTCTAAACGACCTTGGTCGCCAGCAGGAACCGAAGTTAAGTTGTAACCTAAGTGCCACCGCACTTTAGATTGCGTAAAGTTATCAAGCTTCATTAACTACTTAACAAGTCGTATAGCTAGTCTACTCGAACCAAGTTCTCTTTAAATATCTCATCCCAATCAACTCTTTTAATTGCTTTTAATTGTTCTAATTTTTGAAATCTTTCTCCAGAACAAGAAGTTTGTAAATCTTTTATATCTCTAGCAGTCTTCAAACCAACGCCAGGTAAAGCATCTGCAATTTGTCTTGCACTTGCATTATTGATATTTATTCTATGATCTATGGGGAAAGTATCTTTTGCTGACAGTGTTGGAGGGTTGACACCATCTGCTTTCAATTCAGCCGTATATTTCTCTTCATTTTTTGCTTTTTCATTTGTGGCACCTACATGAGGCATTAGATCTTCTTCATCAGCATAAATAACTTCTTCATTAGCATCAAGGCACATTTTTATACCTTCACCATGCTGAGATATAACTTCGACTAAACCACCCGTTGGTTTGTACTGATACAACATAACTTAATTGTTTAACCTTTGCTTAGCATACCAGTGTCCACCTTTGATTACAACTTCATTGTGGATGGTTAGGATGTGAGTTACCCATAAACATCCCGATAAAAGCCAAAGTAATACCAGTAATTAACAAAACAGTGATTAGTTGCATGCCCATAATTTATTCAAATGAATTATAGGCAAAATAAAAAGCGAGCCACAAGGACCCGCTTAATATTTGTTATGAATACAGAATCAGCTATCAGTTCCGCCTACTTGAGAAGCAAAATCAATAAATGTCTGAATATCACCCCATGACACACTAGCTGCAGGACGGATGTAGTTTACACGTGCAAGCAAGTATGCAGCACGACCAGCATCAGAGTCGTCTTGGCTAATGTTTACGCCATCACCAGTAATTGTGGTGTTAGCAACAGCATTCAAGTTGTAGATCTTAAATGTTGTGTCAGCTGTAACTTTATACAGCATGGAGTTAGCAGCATCACCAGCAGCAATTGTGCTAGTAACACTTGACCAGAAAGGAATCTTAGCAGCTGTTACAGCACCTGTTCCTTGAGCAACACCTGAAGCACCAATTGAAAGGCTTGATGACGCAGCCGCCAAACCATTTAATTGAGTACTAGGAATACCAAGAGGAGCACCACCGTTGTCAGGCCCTAAAAGAAGAACCTCACCGTTAGTACCTTCAAGGTTTGCAGTAACAGGAGATGCAGGGAAGGATGGCTCTCCACCAGCAGGGATGTCTTGAGCTAATGCAATAGATGCACCATAGACATATGCAGGACGGTCAGAAGAGGCTTGAACTACCAAGCTTGTACGATCATCACGTACACGATCATCAGGGCGGCGATCAGGAGAAGGCACAGTCAAGCTGAAACTCTTGAAATTAGCCTTATCAGCTGCCAAGTTGCTAACTTTTGCAAACCCTATGAGTTCAAAAGCCTCAACACCAGGCCAGCCGAATACACCCTCATCGTTGTAACCAGAAAGATTTTTTGTCTGATTACCTGGCTGAAGAATAGCTCCAGCGGAAGATTTGTAAGTTGCCATTAGTTATTTACCTCCTTACTCAGTTATGGTGAAGGCGGTTGTGATGAAGTCCTTGTTCAAGTTCGCAAAGCCAGCGTATAGCTGCCATATGAGAATAATGAACCGGCTAAAATCATCATTATTATTAATGAGGACTTGAGCGTTTGGACCACCAATACCTACACCGATAGCCTGAGGACCGAAAAATAATCCAGCAGGAGTAGTCTTAGATACAGCACCTGCACCGTCTCCGATGTTCGCTGTAATTGATTTGGCAGGGAAGTTGGTTGATTCGAAGAATCTTACTCCCTCGAACACGAATCCGGAGGGCATCACCGGCTCTCCAGCTACAAACTGGGCTTGGCCGTATTGACCACCTGCATATAGAGCTTGGTTAGGACCACCAGCACCCATTAGAGGGCTGCCTTGTCCCATGCCAGGGTAACGTGCAACTTCACGGAATCCTTGATCTGCTCTTAGATCCTTCATGAATGAAGGGTCAGCGATACAGCGATAGTATCCGTCACCAAATACTGGTACATGACGCTTACGTAAACTCTTAACTACTTCAAGTAGGTCAGTTTTTACGTTGAACTTAAATCGTTCAGATGCGTACTCTGTAGCAGAATATGTTGCTAGTGTTGTGGCGTTAGTCTTAGCTTTACCGTTTGGATAGTAGTAACCACCCTGAGTATCGCTACTCTGACCACGCGATTCACTCTTGAATAGTTCATCAAGGAAGACTCTGTCTCTCCAACGACGATAATCATCTAAAAGAGTGAGCGATCCAATGCTCTGATGGAACATATTTAAGTTCCCAGTATCGAGCAAAAGTCGCTGTGCTGTCATCAAAGTCTCACGAGCAATCTTAAATGTGCTTGGGAGATTTGTGTTGTTTGGATCGGCTGGACCTGTGTACTCACGAAGAGATACAAGAACCTTGTCCTTGACAATAGATCTGCTGTTTGCTGTACCTATGGTTTGATCCTGAGTACGCTCACGGCTAGTCTTTGTTCCAGGATTGCCGAAGAACCTGTAGCGGTCAAGTTGAACCGTCTGTCCAGGTTGTTTAGTGAAGTCATGTACAACTACTGGTTCAGTAGCCATCTCCACTACATACGCTGGATGGGGGCGATATAATTCGGCTCCCAGCAGCTTCGGAAAATCGTTATCAATAAACATGTTGGTTTTTCAGCGCAAGAATTTGCTGATACCAGAGGAGCAAGTCCTCTACAGATGGAAAAAATATTCCATTGTAAAAATTATACCAAGGGTTTATCAATCTACTTATATAAGTCTACCTAATTTATACGACGTTATATGGAGAATAATTAGTTGGAGGAACAGTGCCAATTCTGCCATAAGGATTTATATAGCCATCCTCTGGTTGTAAATCTGGTGTCTTACCTAGTTGATCTTCTTTCATCAACATAGATAAAATGACTGCTTGTTTTGCTTTTGCAACGTCCATTTAATTAAAAAAAATAAAATGGGGGTGGAGGTTTTTATTCCACTCACCCCCTTCTTTATTACTCCATCACAAGGAGCTTTTGACGGAAGATCTCTGGGCTCTGCTGAGCTGCATTTAGATACTTCCAAGCATTCTGAGGATCTCTGTCAGCTAAGTTGCCAAAGCTATTCCAGAACTCTTCAGGATTACCTTGCTGAGCTTGAGGCTGTGGAGGTGCAGGCATCTCTGGACGTGTTGGTGCAGGAGCTTGCTGTTGGAATTGCTGACCTACAAATCTTCCTTGTGGTGCTGGCTCTTCCATTTTGTCCACAGGATGAGGACCTTCTGGACCAAAGAACTCACAAGTGTAATCAGCTAATACGTCTGGATTAGTAAGAATTTTTTCATAAGCTTTATGCTCATTAACTAATTCTCGTAGTAAACCAGTTGCTTCTTGTAATTGACTATTAGTATTTACTAATGAATCTTCAATCTGACAAGCATAGTTATTAAGTAATGCTGGAGCATCTGCACCAAAATGATTAATTACTTCAAGACTTGCTTCGCTTACCCCGTTTTGTCTTAGCTGATCCGCTGTCACTTCCGTAGACATTTGGGAAGAGGCGTTGGAGTAACCCTGGCTGTTCCCGCTCGAAGGCATATATGTCTGCGCTGCCGGGTCGCTGTACTGGGTTGTCGCTTGGGAACCGTAATTGGCCTGAACGCCTGAGGGGGTCGTTGTCGATTGTTGACCCTGGAACGGGAATTGGACTGGTGAACTCAGCAGGTTCACTACCTTGTCGAATGCGTCCCTGTATGGATTCTCCGCCTGCTGTGGCTGCGGCGCTTGCGGTGCCTGGTAGCCCGATGGAGTAGGGCTGTATTGGATTCCCTGAACCCCCATCTGGGCTGGCGCTTGTGGAGCTGGTGCCGCCATCGGCTGGGCGCCCGCTGTCCACTGTGGTGTTGTTGCCACTGTTGGTGCCTGCGCTGCCGTTTGTGCTACCGGAGCCCCGGAGCTGATCGGCTGGGTCGGGGATACTTGGGGTGCCGATTGGATCGGCGCTGCGGTATCGGCCTGCATAGGTTACCTCTTTTTGTAAACTTTCGAGTGTACGATATAAAAATGGAGTGAGATTTAATCTCGGATCTGCAGCAATCGGTAAATTCGGCTGCTGCGGATGAGGCGTTCTCATTTCTTGATTGACTAAGTCAATAAGACCTGAGTAAGCCCTCTGTAGTTCCCCAACAACTCTGAACGGAAATCCTGATAACATACCAGCAATTTCGTCGTCAGTTTTAGATGGGAATAAATACTTCAGTGCTTCTATGCTATCAACGCCTAATTCTTGTAGGTTTCTTACGAAGATAGATTGATTCAATTTATCTTGTGCAGTATCCTCATAAACTGGACCCATCCAACGCCATAAAACAGTTCTATCTCCATCTGGAGCTAATCCTAAAACACCGACAGGAACCTCTCCTGATCTAATAACTTCTTCAATTGTTTGATCTAATTTTTGCTCATACTTTGCTTTTGCCTCTTCATATTTTTTCATCGCTTTATCTTTATCTTCCTCATCAAGAGGAAATTCTGGATATTTTATACCTGTGGAAAACGCAAGTGATTTTCTAAATATTTGCTCTTCTTGGAAAATTATTAACTCGAAGCATTTACATACTCCATATTGATATAACTGAAGACATTTCTTTTTAGCAGTAGCACTAACTCTTCCATAAGCAGATTTTATTTCAGTTGCAGTAACGTTCGTGATACTTAAATCATCAATACCACCTAGAGCTAAACGTATCTCACTTCTTAATTGTTCTGAATATCTTGCTTGGTCTGTACTTACAGCATTAGGTGTAATAAAACCAACACGATCAGATGGCTCTAAGTTTGCAATAACTCTCGGTACACGCATACCACTACCAGGTTTACCTAAATAACCTGGCTGCTGCCTTGTTATAGGGTCTTGTTTATATGTGGAGCTGGAGAGTAATGATTCAGAACCAAACCCTGATTGACTCGATATGCTAGGACGTTGTACTGCCCCATCAGAATCATTTTCTACAATATCCTGTTTTGGTCTAGATGATAAAAGAGTTGGGTTACCGAAGAAAGATAAGTTAGCTCTTATATTTTTAACCATCTCGTCATGAGCGATGATCTGATTAGCTAACATCTCAAATTCACCTGCTCCATCAGTTCCAAATGCGTCAGGGTTATTAAATACCTCAACACATGGAATGAATTGCATTGTATTTTTCACCACCGTCTTATTTAACGTGGCTACTTCCATAACATCCTGATCAAAATTAATTTCTTGTTCAGTATGTGTTTCTTCTATTTCAAGAGGAGTGATCCTCAAACGCATGTATCTCTTATCTGTATTTAAGCCTGTACCTCTAATACCTTTGTTGGATTTTACTTTGTAAGGATAAATTAGGATTACCTCTTCAAGTTCACCCTCTGGTGAATAATATGTTCTATAAGAATCCTTATCGAACCAGTAAATCCTGTAAGTCTTCTTAGTAGGTCTTATGTAGAACAGTCCTTTTCCATAGGCTAAAAATCTATCCCAAATTGAATCTAATCTTGCATCTAATTTATTGAATTTGATTACCTGTTGTATGAAATCAAATCTTTGTGTTCCAAAATTATCTTGTTGAGGGAAGAACTCCACACCTTGGCGTATCCCAAACATTTTCATCTGGGATAAATGAGCATTAACCAGCATGGTGTCAGCTGGTCCTGTCCCATCTCTAGTTATGACCGAATTTAAAATTCGATCCAGAACAGTTTTACTATTGCTGTCACTCATTGTTTTTAATTAAGACTTATTCTTCAATGTTGTATCCAGCATGTATTCGTTTGAGGGTAATAACTTCATCCTCGACTTCGCATTCAAACCTTTCATTTGGTTGGATAGATAAGTCGTGGCAAAGTTCATCGGGTAGAGGGATGACTACTGAACCGTAAGCATCTTGCTCGATCTCTAGCGTGTGGTAGCTGGTTGACATTGGGTAGTGTTCTTTCCAGTTTAAATCGTCAATACTCTAACTCTAGTTTTCCTCGGGTCATTAATCCATTGCATAGCCATACCAGAGCATCTACACAATCATCATGTGAACTAACTCCAAAATTTACAATCTCATCTGTCAAAGGACCAAATTTTCTGTACTTATTAAATATGATTTTACGTTGCTCAAAAAGACCCATTATGCCTCTAAAACGTGCAACTTTATCTCCTTTAAAACCTTTGACTGGATGCCAAATTAAGTTGTATAAACCATGATCTCCTTGACATATTCTTCTAAAGTCGGCTTCCAAAGAAGCCTGATATGCCACAGCTTCTGACCAGATATCTACATTGCTACCAGTAGGAAAATAATTTTTTCCATCTGTATGAACTACCCCCCACTCCTCCATCATTTCCATTAATGCTTCTAATTTTTCAAGGTTACCCATAATTCTTAATCTCTTACAATCAACGACATGTATCTTGTTCCCTATCCTCCCTCCCATAACAAAAACTGTGAAATCATTTTGTTCACGCACACCAGCAGACAAATCAACACCAACTCCTAATCTTTCAAAATCTGTTGATATATTTCCCTTTACAATTAAATCTGGTGATAAAGATAACTCACTAGTTTGTACAATTTGATTTTGATATTGAAAGCTAAAAGCAACTGGAGCTTGTCTTCTTCTATCTCTTAAATAATCTAAAGACCACATCTCAGGCCAGTATGAAATCTCATCACCTTCCTTATCTACCGTTATAGCTGATTGAACAATTTGAACCCAATCATTTGAAGGTATAAAAGTACTGTTATGAATGTCATCATGTCTGAAACGTGTACCTAAACAAATAGCTCTCGCACCTTCAAACATGGTTGGAACAATAACAGAGTTCCAGTTATCTTCCATAGCTTGGCGAATATCTTTATTTTTAATATCATCCGCACTCTTGATTGCGTCATCAATTATGCAAAGATGAGATCTCTTAGAAGTAACAGCACCTTTTAAACCTGCACAACAAACCGTGAACTCCTCTTCACCAGTTGATTTAATACCTGCAAACTTCCAATCTATACTCCAATATTCATTAGAATTAATTCCTTTTGCTATCTTTACCGTTGGAAAAATTTCTCGATATATCTTGCTGTCTTCAATAATTCTTTTTATTGCAGCACTCTTAGGTCTTGCAACATCTACTGTGTAAGAAATATACAAAACCTTCAAAGGTTTTTTAGCTAAAGCATGTATTCCTACTGACCAAGCTGTATACAACCCTAGAATTGTGGATTTAGCACTTCCACGTGGGGCAAGAATATCTATATTCGGACCACCAATACCCACTAAACATTCACTATCCTCACCTGTACATAAATATTTGTGCCATTCAATGTGATGTCTTGCAGGCGGTTTGTCTCCAACAACCTCACAAAAATATGCGAAATCAGTTCTAGCTCGTTCAACATCTACAGAAGATGTTTTCTTAACTACTTGTTGTTTAGCTGCTGCTCTCGCAGTACGACGATAAACACTGTAGATACTTGTTCCTGCCATGCACGTAGCATAGCCGAAGAATTTTTATTTACTTAAATTAAGTAAGTAAATTGAGTATGTCTCCTGCATATTGAAGAGGTTTTAAACCGGGTACTAAACTACCTGCAACATTACCTGCCAAATTAACAAGAGCACCATATTTGGCTAACTCTTCTTGTCTTTTTTGTATAGGTGTTCTTCTATCTGTAGGAGCAGTTGTCGGATTAAATACTATTGCACCACGTGGTATGGGTCGCACAGGGTTAAAAATTATTGCCCCAGGAGGAGGTCCTTGTGGTGCAGGACCAAATGTTGTAGGAGTTGTTAACGATGATATTGTTTGATTTAACAAATTCGATGTATTATACATCTTTCAAAATGTAATTAATAATTATTCTAACTCTCCTCTTGCAATATCTTTGTCCAAACTCCCATTGATGCTTCTTGTAAAGGTCCTTCAATAGGATCATCACGAAAAATAGAAAGCATTTCTCTCAATGCCCTATCTGCTCCAGCTAATATCAATCCTTGTTTATCCATCAATACCTTTTCGTCATTTAATTGTTTTATAGATCCACGTAATTCTTTTTGAAGCATTGCAATTCTTGCAGCTCCCATATCTTGTTTAACCATTCCCATATCTATTGCTTCCCGTAACTTTGATATATCTATCTGCATTGAATCTATTTCAGTTTCTAATACAGAAGTAAAATTCCTTTTTTTAAACTTTTTAGTAGACCAATCATCACATTCCACTATCGTCCCTTGGAACCCAAGAAAACGGGAATATAAATATATTTGAATAGGTGATGAAGTTTTTTTACAAAAAGCAGTGAAGGATTCTCTATCTTTGTCAGTTAGAGATTTGATCCATTCATTCATGCGCGATAGGCACTTTGAGCTTGTGCGTAGTCTCTAGCTTCTTTATACCTACGGAACTGCTCTTTTTGCAAGTCTGTTGCTCGTACTTCCTGACCTTCAACTCGACGTGTTGCTCTTGTCTCCGCACCAGTTGTGGAAATTCGTCCTCTATCTTCCTGACCTTCAACTCGACGTGTTGCTCTTGTCTCCGCGCCAGTTGTGGAAATTCGGCCTCTATCTTCTTGCCCTTTAACTCTTTCTTTTGCCATATCAAAAAGACCACCTACAGCT
>CETG01113830.1_pt1 | contig 18915 bp, 22 predicted proteins | sample 361471 | NCBI WGS metagenome assembly CETG01 (sample SAMEA2622696, study PRJEB7988) | marine metagenome | isolation source: saline water (ENVO:00002010), including | reverse complement strand
TCTATAGCTTCTGCTTCAAGTTGCTTTGCTACTTCATACATTTCATCTTTTCCAAATCTGGCAAAAAGTTCTTCTCCAAAATTTTGCAAAATGCTAGCTCTAGGATCCTTTACTCGATATTCTCTATGTCCAAATCCCATAATTTTTTGTTTATTTTTTATTGCATGATCTAAATATTTACTTGCATTATTAGGTGTTGCTATTTCTTCAAGCATTGCAATTACATCTTCATTTGCTCCTCCATGAAGTGGACCGGCAAGAGTGCCTACGGCAGAAGCAATCACAGCATATGGGTCAGTAAGAGTACTTGCAGTTACTCTTGCGCTAAAAGTACTTGCGTTAAGGCTATGTTCGGCATGAAGTATTAGACATCTATCGAAAACTCTTGCAGCGAGTGGATCAGGTTCACGCTCAGTAAGCATGTAAAGAAAATTTGAAGAATATGCAAGATCATCTCTAGGTTGTATCGGATCTTGTCCTTTCCTAATAAGTTGAAAAGCCGCAACCATTGTGGGTATTTTGGCTATTAATCTTATGACTGCATCGTAAATATATTGAGGATTATCAATTACTCGACGAGAGTAGAAAAGACCTAGAGATGCCGCACTAGATTGCAGAGCATCCATTGGGTGCCCTGATTCTGGAAAGCACTTCAACATATCTCTCACACGAAAACTTAGTCGTCTATGCATTTGAACTTCTTGTTCAAAATCCCTTAGTTGTTTTGTGCTGGGCAATTCGCCCCAAATTAAAAGATAGGTTGTTTCTAGAAAGCTGCTATGGGCAGCTAATTCACTGATTGGATACCCTCTATATTTAAGTATTCCTTTTTTCCCATCAATCTCACAAATTGAAGATTGCGTGACTGGAACTCCTTCTAAGCCAGGTCTCAAAGGAATCTCATTAGCTTGCAGTTCTTTGTCTATTGTTTTCTCCTCCTTTACTCTTTCCTAAAGATACTTGGTCTTAAACAGAGGCAATGTCTCATGAAAATTTTGGTCTGCGTAACAACATGAATTGTATTTAATAGCTTTATTGGATAGTTGAAACTTCATCTTAGGTCTAAAAGGCTCTTCATAGAGTCTTTTCAATGGATAATGAGAATGAAGTTTTTTTATTTTCGAGATCTTCGACAGTATTCCCTGTTTGAAAATTGAATCACAATAGAAGAATGAATCAATTGCAACCTACTCAATTATCTCCTCAGAAGCTTGAGAAATGGCTTAGGAGTTCTTCAACTCCTTTCATAATAGACGTTAGAGAAGAAGAAGAATTAGCTGTCGCAAACTTTTCTTCGCCTGTCTTACATTTACCCTTAAGTCAATCTGAGAGATGGATATCTTCTTTGGCTGATCATTTGCCACGTGATAGGTCAATTGTAGTTCTGTGTCATGCAGGAATAAGAAGTTGGAATTTTGCTCTTTGGCTATTAAATCAAGGTCTGGTTGATCAAATTTGGAATCTTGATGGAGGAATTGATGGATGGAGTATAAATATTGATCCTTCAATCCCTAGGTATTGATTAACTATTCAGATTAGATTTGAGTTTGTCTGACACAGTATTGACATCTTTATCTCCACGCCCAGAGCAATTAATAACTATTTCTGTACCATGTTGCAGTGTTGGGCATAGTTCTTCTAGGTAAGCAAACGCATGGGCGGTTTCTAACGCAGGAATAATTCCCTCCAATTGACTAACTAATTGCAGTGCTTCTAAAGCTTGGATATCTGTGACCGAAACATACTCCGCTCGTCCGAGTTCGCAAAGGTAGCTATGTTCTGGTCCGACTCCAGGGTAATCCAGTCCTGCACTAATGGAATGAGCTTCTTGTACTTGTCCATCATTATCTTGAAGAAGAAGGCTCATTGCGCCATGTAAAACACCAATGCGACCTTGTGTAATTGTCGCGGCATGTTTTCCAGTTTCAATACCTTCGCCAGCAGCTTCAACTCCAATCATTCTTACAGAAGATTCTTCAACAAATGGATGAAATAGACCCATTGCATTAGAGCCACCGCCAATACAGGCAAGGAGCACATGAGGCAACCCACCAAATTCATCAAAACATTGCTTTTTAGTTTCTTCCCCAATTACTGCATGGAAATCTCTGACTAACATTGGATAAGGGTGTGGTCCTGCAACAGATCCAAGGATGTAATGAGTAGTCTCTACATTCGTAACCCAATCTCTAATGGCTTCACTGGTTGCATCTTTAAGGGTTGCTGTCCCAGCAGATACAGGTTTAACTTCAGCGCCTAATAATTTCATTCTAAAGACATTGAGAGATTGGCGTCTCATGTCTTCTTCTCCCATATAGATGATGCATTCGATTCCAAAACGGGCACAAACAGTTGCGGTTGCTACCCCATGTTGACCTGCACCAGTTTCAGCAATAATTCTTTTCTTACCCATTCGGAGCGCTAAAAGTGCTTGCCCAAGAGCATTGTTTATTTTATGTGCTCCTGTATGGTTAAGGTCTTCACGTTTTAGCCAAATCCTTATATGCCCTTCTTTGTTTTGATAATACTGAGATAGTCGTTTGGCTTCATATAGAGGTGTTGCTCGACCTACGTAAGAACTTAATAAACTATTTAACTCATTAGTAAAACTTTTATCTTTCCAAGCATCTTCTGCCGCTTTCTCTAGTTCAACTAGCGCAGGCATAAGTGTTTCTGGTACATATTGGCCCCCATATTTTCCATATCGACCCAGAGAAGAGGGCCTTGAGTTGATACCAAGATCAATGTTTGTTGGTTGAGATGGGAGTGTGCCGGACAAATGAATTTAGAGGAAGATATTTAATAGATTAAGAACTATTGGAATGCCTAAAGGTACTTGGCGTGAATTTGATGATGCTTTAACACAAGAGCCCTCTATTGAGGAATCAAATTTGCCATCTAAAGATACTCAGAAAGTTACCGTATCTAAGGCAAAATCTGGAAGAGCTGGAAAGATAGTCACAATTATTAGTGGCTTAAAACTCAAGGCCAATGAGGCAAAAAGTTTACTCAAAGCTCTCAAAACTCATTGTGGTACTGGTGGTACATGGAAATTAGATGTTTTTGAGTTGCAAGGAAATCAAGTAAATGATGTTTTGACTTTTTTAGAAAAGCAGGGATATCGGCCTAAAAAAGCTGGAGGGTAGTCAATTTGAGGTAGAGAATAGAGAATGGATAAACAAGAAAGGTTATTAAATGGCAGATTCATCTGAAGCTAGGACTTTTTCTAAACAGAAAAATATTGTTTGGCACCAATCATCTGTTAGTCGTGATGATCGATATAAAACAACGGGATATCGAAGTGCAATTGTCTGGTTTACAGGTTTATCTGGCTCCGGTAAAAGTACCCTAGCGAATGCAGTAAATAATGTTTTATTTGAAAGAGGATTGGCTAGCTATGTATTGGATGGAGATAATATTCGACATGGTTTGTGCAAGGATTTAGGGTTTTCAGATATTGATAGAGAAGAAAATATTCGTCGAATTGGGGAAGTGGCAAAGCTTTTTTTAGATGCAGGAATAATTGTTTTAACTGCTTTTGTTTCTCCCTTTAAAGTCGATAGAGCTAAAGCAAGAGACTTGGTTGGAGATGGAGATTTTATAGAGGTTTATTGTGCCGCAAATTTACAGATATGCGAAGAACGTGATACAAAAGGATTGTATGCGAAAGCCAGATCCGGTGATATTAAAGATTTCACTGGGATTTCCAGTCCATATGAGGAACCTGAATCACCAGAGATTATTGTTGAGACTGGCTTGCAAGAATTAGATAAATCTGTTGAAGTTGTTATAAATAAACTTATTCAATTTAATATCATTCCGTCTAGTATTAAAAAATAGTTCATCAGTATTTATTTGCTATCTTTTATTATTTTCAGATAATTTTCCGTGCCCAAATCTTGCAAATCTTTATTTTTTTTAATAACTTTAGCGTGCATATTTTTTCTATAAAGAGTTAATTTTTCTTTCACTTGAGAGTCATAGATTCCTAATATTTCTGCGGCTAATAATCCTGAATTCAATCCTCCATTTATAGCAACAGTTGCTACTGGTATTCCTGCAGGCATTTGTAAGATTGAATACATAGAATCAACTCCTGATAAGGTTTTGGTTTTTATAGGCACGCCAATTACAGGTATTGATGTTAAAGATGCGATCATTCCAGGAAGATGAGCAGCACCTCCTGCTCCGGCAATAATAACTTTCAATCCTTTTTCTTCTGCGTTTGTAGCAAATTCAATCATTTCATTAGGAGTTCGATGAGCAGAGAGAATTCGTACTTCTATATCAATATCAAAATCTTCCAAAATTTTGATGCCTGGTTGGAGAGTCGCTAAATCAGAGTCGCTTCCCATTACTACTGCTATTGCTGGCAATTGTTTACTTGCTTTGAAAGACACATTTCCTGAAAAGAACTTCACTATTCATAATGACGAAAGTATTTTATTTCTGCACTATTCATACGATGAGCTTTTTGGGTCGATTCCTGTTTAGGATTCAATTCGATAGATAACTAAGCTAATGGCTATTGATCAGCTCCAGGAAGAAAAACAGGATGAGAAAGCTGAAGTGGCTAATTACTTTAATGGTATGGGTTTTGATAGATGGAATCGTATTTACAGCAATAGTGATGAAGTCAACAAAGTTCAACGTAATATTCGCATTGGTCATCAAAAAACAGTAGATGACGTTCTGGCTTGGATAAAGGAGTCTAAAGATTTTAAAAAGATGAGTTTTTGCGATGCTGGATGCGGTGTGGGTAGTTTGACTCTCCCCTTAGCTTCATTAGGTGTTAAATCAATATCTGCAAGCGATATTTCAGAATCGATGGTTAAAGAGACACAACGTCGAACTGTTGAAGCTGGGTTTGATTTGAAAAATTTTAAATTTCAGGTTTCCGATTTGGAAAATATAAAAGGTGTTTTTGATGCTGTTATTTGTCTAGATGTTTTTATTCACTATCCACAACAAGCCGCAGAAGAAATGGTTCGACATCTTTGTAACTTGAGTCAAGAAAAATTAATAGTTAGCTTTGCCCCATATACACCTTTATTGGCCTTATTAAAACAAATAGGTCAGCTTTTCCCAGGGCCGAGTAAAACTACTCGTGCTTATACTTTACGAGAGAAAGGTATAGTATTGGCGGCCAAAGAATGTGGGTTTGAAGTAGTAAGAAGTAAATTAAATCAGGCTCCCTTTTATTTTTCAAAATTAATAGAATTTAGAAAAGTGAATTATCGCTAAAACAGTATAAAATTAAATTTTATTTAAATAACTAGATTATTTTCTAGTGCATATCTGACAAGCTCTGTTCTACTTGAAGTTCCTGTTTTAATAAATAGTCTACTAACATATTTTTCAACATTCCGAATAGAAGTTTCGAGTTTTCTAGCAATTTCTTTATTCATTAAGCCCTCAGCTACAAGCTGAAGAACACTTGCTTCCCTTGGGGTAAAGGTTGGAATTAATGTCTCTTTATTTGAATTAGTTGAGTCACTTTGAGTAAGCATTGACTTGATTTCTGTTATTTGTTTAGCCATTTGACCAACATCAGTATCTGCAAACCTTGCAGCTTCTTTTAACAGTCGTTCTTGACGATTTAAAACATTGCGCACACGTGCAACTAATTCGTCTGGGTCAAATGGCTTAGGTATGTAGTCATCTACTCCAGCGAGATAACCTTGGGTTCGGTCAATTGTCATCCCTTTTGCGGTAAGGAATATTACGGGAGTCCCTCCCAATCTTTCGTCTTCCCTTAATCGCTTTAAAAGACCATAGCCATCACATCTAGGCATCATTACATCGCTAATAATTAAATCAGGCATTAACTGTTGGGCTTTTTCCCAGCCTTCTTCACCATCTATTGCAGTAGTAACATCAAATCCTTCGTCTTTGAGATAAGTTTGTACGGCTGTGCGTAGTCCTGGCTCATCATCAACTAATAGGACTCTTGAAGGTAGGACTACTTCAGTTTTTGATGGATTCGTTTCACGCATAAATGAAAACCAATGAGATTTTTAGCCAAGCTAAACCAATATCACTAAGAATACTGAGGGGATAATGACTTTACCTAGTAGATCAATGCCGGATTTCCCATTAATTTTTGATTATCAATCAACTACACCATGCTCTAAAGAAGTGCAAGAAGCTATGGCACCCTACTGGCAAGAGTTTTGGGGTAATCCAGCTAGTCGTCAAAACCGTCTTGGTATTCATGCTTCCGCCGCTGTCAGTCTCGCTAGAGATAACTTTGCTTCATATTTGAAAATTAAACCGGATCAATTGATTTTTACTAGTGGAGCGACCGAGGCAAATAATTTAGCTTTAATTGGTCATGCAAGAGCAAGATTGATTGATGAGGGATCTCCTGGACACATAATTACCTTATCAACGGAACATCGTGCTGTTCTTGACCCATGTAGACAGTTGAGAAACGAAGGCTTTAAATTGACTGAATTAGAACCAGACTCAAATGGCTTAATATCAATCGAACGTTTAAAATCAGCTTTTCAAAATGATACTTTTCTAGTTAGTGTAATGATGGCAAATAATGAAATTGGTGTTATTCAACCTATCTTAGATATTGCATTAATATGCAAGGAACATGGAATTAAATTTCATACTGATGCATCACAAGCTTTAGGGATTATTCCTATTAATGCAGAAAAAAAAATGATAGATTTTTTTAGTCTCAGTGGACATAAGATTTATGGACCCAAGGGAATAGGAGCTTTAATAATCCCAGAAGAAATATCAATTTCACCTCTTCAATGGGGTGGAGGGCAAGAAAATGGTTTGAGGCCAGGAACACTTCCTGTACCTTTGGTTATAGGCTTTCTTAAAGCATTTGAAATTGCTACTGAAGGCTATCATTTTCGCAATGAGAAATTAAGACTTTTGAGAGATCAATTGCTCAATGAACTACAAGAAAATATTCCTGATTTATTGATTAACGGTTGTATGCTAAATCGTCTTCCAAATAATTTAAATATAACTTTTCAAGGAATTAAAAGTAATCGTCTTCATAGCAGTCTTCGTCCATATTTAACTTGCAGTAGTGGATCCGCTTGTAGTAATGGATTACCTTCTCATGTTTTGATGTCTATTGGAAGAACAATCAAGCAAGCTGAAGCTTCTATAAGATTGAGTCTTGGGAGGGAAACTAATGTAGAAGATATTCAAATGGCTGTTGAGGTTATTACTAAGGTTGTGAAAGAATTAAGAATTTAATTAACGATATTTGTTCTCGAAGCTATTCTAAACTTAGCACTACGACTTCTTATGTTTTGTAAGATTTCGCAGGAACTTGCTTGAATTGGTTTGCGAGTTATACGTTCTAATCTTTTATCAGAAATAAAAGAATTTTTTACTTTTCTGTCTTCAAGAGAATGAAAACTAATTATCCCCAATAACCCACCCTTCACAAGCCAGTCAGGAGCATTCTTTAAAAGAACATCCAGAACATCTAGTTCATTATTAACAGCTATTCTTAATGCTTGAAAAGTTTTAGTAGCGGGATGAATACGACTATGTCGTAATTTCTTTGGATAGCATCCAGAAATTGCATAAGCCAAATCTATTGTTCCCAGATAAGGACCTTTTTCAGATATATCAAGTTTAATTTTTCTAGCAATACGTCTTGAAAATCTTTCTTCTCCATACTTGAATATTAAGTTTGCTAAGTCCTTTTCATTTAATTCATCTAATAAATCTGATGCGCTTATTCCATCTTTAGGGTTCATTCTCATATCTATTGGACCATTAGATCTGAAACTAAAGCCTCTAGAGGCTTTAGTTAATTGGTGACTACTCACCCCAAGATCTGCGAGAACCATAATGACTGGTCTTGGAGGTGTGTAATCCGCAAAGTTTGTTTCAATAATTTCTATTCTTGATTCAAATTTTGATAGATATTTATTTGCGGCTTTTCTTGCGTCTGGGTCTTGATCGATTCCAATGATTTTAATTTCTGGATAGTTCTTAAGAACAAGCTCAGAATGCCCGCCCCCACCTATGGTCGCATCGATAATTAAACCTTCTTTAAGGAGTTCTGGGGGAAGTTTCTTGATTGATTCAAGTACTTCATTGGCCAAAACAGGAACGTGTTGGAAGTTGAAAGCATTAAATGAGGCTTCTTCTTTCATGACTACTTACTAAACTTGCATCATTGCCCTGTATTTATGGCCCAATGACGCAGCTTGAAACGCGTACTGAGCCTATGGTGGTCAACTTTGGCCCCCATCACCCTTCTATGCATGGTGTGCTGCGTTTAGTAGTCACACTTGATGGTGAAGATGTAATTGATTGTGAGCCTGTAATTGGTTATTTACATCGAGGAATGGAAAAAATTGCTGAAAACAGAACAAATGTAATGTTTGTCCCTTATGTAAGCCGAATGGATTATGCGGCAGGGATGTTTTATGAAGCAATTGTTGTTAATGCTCCAGAAAGGCTTGCAAATATTTCTGTGCCAAAGCGTGCAAGTTATATTCGTGTACTAATGCTTGAGCTTAATCGAATTGCAAATCATCTTCTTTGGTTAGGACCATTCTTGGCTGATGTTGGAGCTCAGACACCTTTTTTCTATATTTTTAGAGAAAGAGAAATGATTTATGACCTTTGGGAAGCTGCAACTGGGCAAAGATTAATTAATAACAATTATTTTCGAATTGGAGGAGTTGCATGTGATTTACCCTGGGGCTGGTTAGATAAATGTAAAGATTTTTGTGATTGGTTTGGTCCAAAAATTGACGAATATGAAAAATTAATTACAAATAACCCTATTTTTCGTCGTCGAATTGAGGGATTAGGAGCAATTACTAGAGATCAAGCAATTAATTGGAGTCTTTCTGGACCAATGTTAAGAGCTGCAGGTGTTAAATGGGATTTGCGCAAGGTTGATCATTATGAGTGCTATGACGACTTTGATTGGAAAATTGCTTGGGAAAAAGAAGGAGATTGCTATGCACGTTATCGTGTTCGGATTCAAGAAATGAGGCAATCTTTAAATATTTTACGCCAAGCTTGCGAGATGATTCCTGGAGGCCCAACGGAAAACCTTGAGGCTCAACGCCTAGCAGAAGGAAAAGGAAGTACTTTTTCAGATTTTGACTACCAATATGTTGCAAAAAAAGTTGCGCCTACTTTTAAGATTCCAAATGGAGAACTTTATACTCGCTTAGAATCTGGGAAAGGAGAGATTGGTGTTTTTATTCAAGGTAGAAATGATGTGACACCATGGCGCTTTAAAATTCGTGCGGCTGATTCTAATAATTTGCAGATTCTTCCTCATATTCTGAAAGGTACAAAAGTAGCTGACATTATGGCGATTCTTGGCTCAATAGACGTCATTATGGGTTCAGTTGATCGTTAAGGATTGTTTGTTGACTATTCATCCTGAGTCTTGGCTTTCTTTAACGAGAATTGTTCGTTTTGGGGATACTGATGGGGCGGGTGTAATGCATTTTCATCAGTTATTTAGATGGTGTCATGAAGCATGGGAAGAGAGTCTTGATCAATATGGCGTGAAATCGGACAAAATTTTCCCAAATTTCAGAAGCAAAGCAGATCAAAGCTTTGTTGCTTTACCTATAGTCCATTGTGAAGCAGATTTTTTTCATCCCCTTAAGGTTGGTGATCATTTGGATTTAGTACTTCACCCTAAAAAATTAGATTTCGGAAGTTTTCAAGTAGAGACAAAATTCACATTAAAAAATCATGATGTCGCGAAAGCTGTGTTAAATCATTATTCTATTAATATTCATTCAAGAGCTCGCTGTTCTTTACCTGTAGCCATTGATCACTGGATAGAAGCATCTTCTTCGAATTTGCTTTAACTTTTATTGATAACTATTTGTACATAGCTACTACTATATTTTGCTTATCGGAAAATGATTGCTGTTTGATCTTTAACCCATCCCCTCCATTTTTTGAGCTCCCATTTCCCTAAAGAATTTGGTGAAAGTTGTTGACACTTGTACCATTTTATTGGCTTTTCGGCTGGGGACCATTTTTTTACAAGATTTTGAAGGTTCATAAAAACTTTTGAAGACTGGCTGGCTGTACATGCGCTATTTACTCGGACTAATGCGACTAATCTTTCTCCCCACTCTTCATTCGCAATCCCAAGAAGCAGAATTGACTCAACTGGTATCTGATTACTTAATGCTCCTTTAAGTAGTCTTTCTTGAAGCCTTTCTGGGAAAATTGTTTCTCCACCCGAGTGAATCGCTGTGTCTGTACGACCAATTATGTTGACTCTAATCTGATCATTCTCTTTAATGAGCTCTGCTGAATCTCCTGACTTCCACCATCCATCTTTATTATCTATGATTTGTAGCTGTTCATCGATGTAAATAGATTTTGCTAAACGAGGAGTGCGTATTTCTAAAGCTTTATCTCTTCCTATGCGTAATTCAACATCTGTCATAGGAAAACCACAATCAGTTTTTCCTTGCAGAAAATCATCAGGGGATAATGCTGAAACCATTGCCATGGTTTCAGTAGTCCCGTAGCACGGTGCTAAGCGGATTCTGTGATTTCTTGCGGTTTTAGCTAATTGCTTAGGAAAATTTGACCCACCGATCCAAATTACGCTAAAAGCTTTTAACCATTTGATTCCAGCAGGATGATCGAGTAAACGTTTGAGTTGAGTTGGAACTAGCGAAGTTAGTAAGTGCTTGTGTTTATCTGCAAAAAATGATTGGCAATATTTCTCTAATTTCAACGGACTACGCATTAATACTGGGTTTAGCCATTGATGCTGAGCATTCCATCTTTTACTTCTCCACCAAGGCATTAGCCCGCTAACATGATTAATAGGAAGCCCATTCAGAATTTGACATTTTCCGGGTGTTATACCTTGTTTTAATAGCCATTCAGCGGTCGCTAGGGCTGATTGATTCATATTCTGATAAGGGTGTATACACTTGCTAGGCCCTCCAGTACTGCCGCCACTACAAATGATGATCCCTGGTCCTTTTGGGAGCTGATTATTTTGAACGAATATTTTTTTTTCAGATGTAGGTAATAACTCTACCCAAAGCCCATTCTTTAAAGTTTGTTCAATTTTTTGTGAACATGCTTCTCGATTTGAAGGATCGCATTTTAAAGAGATTGGGTTTGTCATGCTGCTTCCCAGACTTTGTGCGGATCATTGCTAAATAATTCGCTTTTAGGAAACCAGCCAGGTGCTAGACCAGGGGCGGTTGGAGTAGAACTATTATGTTGTAATGCAGCCATATGATTTACCCATCGACTACCTATCCCAGTTTCGAAGCTTGTACTGATAGTGATAAAACTTTTGCCATTATTTAACTCTTTCAGTAATTCTCTAGGGTCACCTTCCAAAACAGGATGTCGAACTTGCCAATATTTCCATCTGTTTCGTAATGATGGATCACATCTTAAAGATTCATCCAACGCAATTGGTACTTGTTTTGACAATTCTAATAATCCTTCAGAATCATTGGGAGTCAATGGTTGCTCTAACCAATCTAATCTAGGGTCTCCAGCTAGTTTCTTGCTCCAATCCTTAGCCACCTTGCGGCTCCATCCCCCATTTGCATCAATTCTTATGCGATAATTTATTGGAAGTACCGCCAGAATTTCTTCTAATAATTTTTTCTCGACATTAGGCTCTTCTATACCTACTTTCCATTTAAATGTTAATGGTTGTTTGTGCGATTGATTCTTTTGCAAGTACATATTGAGTGTTGATAAAAGCGTATTGCCCTTAGGTAATAAGATCGCAGATTTGGGTGCTTTGAGCCAACTGTCTTTAGTTGTTTTGCCTACAAGACAGTCCATTTCAGCTAATGCAGCGCCAAATCCAAACCCTAATGCTCCACTTTCGGTAACGATTTTTTCTTCTATTTCTTCTCTCAGAGGAGAATACGTCAGCTTATTTAAATTCGCTTCACACTTAGTTAGTTCATAAGGATTGAGTGGGGATACTTCTCCCCATCCACAATGACCACTTGGATCTTCAACTTTGAGTAGCCAACCTTTTTTTTTATGTAGAAAACCTTGTGATGTATGGATTGGGTTCAGTAGTTGATATGAATATGGCTTTATTGCTAGTGAAAGGCGCATTATTTTAACCTGGAACTACAAAATTTATTCCTAATTGAGGTGCAATTGCTAAACCAAGGCTTAATCCAATTCCATTTAATGCTTGAAACCTTAATGCGAGAAATTTGCATTCGCTAATTAGTTCAGGATGATTGTGATGTTTGTTGAGTAGACGAATTAAAGCAATTGCTGGAGGTAATCCAATTGCACTGCTCAATGCAGTTATGGGAAGATTTCCATAAATTACTGGTATCCATTCTAATGCAAAAATTATAATCACTAGCCATGGGATCAGTGCTGCAGCACGACGTGTACCTAGACGAACTAAGGGTGTCTTTTTGCCGTGATAAGCATCTTGAATAACTTGGTGAAAATGTGAACAAAATAGCACCAAAGTTGTAGCCAGAGCTGGACCTGATCCAATTAAAATTGCGTTGGCCCAGGGTATACCTAATTGACTTTCGCTCGATGGTGAAATGACTAAAAGAGCAGCAGCAGTAGCTAAGGGGCCAAAAGCCATCCAGCATAAGGGCTCTCCAAGCCCTTTGTATCCTAAGCGAAACGGTGGCCCTTGATAGAGATAGCCTAACGAACAACTACCAATTACCAACAAGAATACTGAAACATCACTACGTGCAGCCAATATCAATATCAGGAATAAACCACTAGAAAGTGATGCATAAGCTAAATTTCTGACTGGTTGACGTTTCCCAATGAGAGCAACCACTGAGTGAAATTTGAATTGATCGACGCCTGTTTCTGAATCAAATAGATCATTAGTTAAATTTTCCCAGATAAGAAGGAATATTGAGGCAATTAAGAAAAAAATTAACTGATCCCATCTAATAGTGCTATTTATTGCATGCGTCCATCCAGCGGCTATAAAAACAGGCATGACTGCCACTGAGTACAGTGGCCATTTGATAGCAGCTTTCCATAAATGCCTTCTTTCTTTTTTTGAAATATTTGAAGATTTAATGGTTTTTTCTTTATGCATGAAATCAGTTTCCTTTATCCTTGGTGACGGTTTATACATTTGATCAAACTTTGTAATTAACCCCTAAGTTTTTATGAATGGAGGTTCAACATTTAATGAGATTCTTGCGGCATCAACTAAATGCTGGCAAGAAAGAAAGGCAGATGAATTTTTGGTGAGTCTGGCTATGCCCATTAAAGGTGTTGATCCCTTGAAGCAACTGCCTGTGCTTGCTGAAAATCAACAATTTAGTTTCCTATGGGATCGAATCCCAGGCCTTTGTATTGCTGCTACAGGTCAATGTCAGCATCTTGATTTAGCTGGGACACAAAGGTTTGAAGTCGCTCAAAGGTTTTGTGATGAGACTTTTGATCAACTAGTCGATTTAGCACCGGAAGCTCCATTACATGCTTTGCCAAGAGTATTATTGGCATTCTCATTTTTTGAGCAAAGCTCAACACAAAATAGATCAATTGAAGATCAACCGGCTGTTCAGGCTGTTTTGCCGCGGTGGCAATTAACAAACCAGGAAAATTCAGCTTGGTTAAGAGTTAATGCAGTTATTAATCATGAATCACATGCAAGAGAAGTTGCAGAACATTTATGGATGATGAGCGAGAAGCTTTCTCAAGTAAATAGTTCAATAGAAGAAAAATTTAGTTCAATTATTCATAAACCATCAGTACTTTCTGTTTTGCCTAATTGGCAGGACTCTTATCGTTCAGCACTGCTTCGTGGTATTGAGCTTGTTAATAGTAGTGAGCTTGACAAATTAGTACTTGCTGCCAGGCAATCAATAACTTTGAAGGAGCCTTTAGATCCATTGTTAATGCTTACTCGCTTGAGAGATCAGCAATCTGCAAGTTGTCGTTTTTTGTGGAAAACAAATAGTAATGAATCCTTTTTTGGGGCTTCACCCGAAAGACTTTTAAGTCTTTCGGGTGGTCAAATACGGATTGATGCACTCGCTGGAACAGCTAATAGAGATGATGATGGAAATGGGTTGTTTAGATCAGAAAAAAATCTAAGAGAACATGAGTCAGTAGTGTCTTCAATTATTAATCAATTGATTGGTCAAGGTTTAGAACCTTTTCGTCCAAAAGGACCTCAGTTAGCAAAACAGGGACATTTATTACATTTACATACTCCAATAGTTGCCTCGGCTAGAGGGAAATTACCTTTGCATTTAGTTGGGGCATTACATCCAACTCCTGCTGTTGCAGGTTTGCCCCAAAGAAAGGCTTTGAGTTGGTTAAGAGCTTTAGAAACTTTTGATCGAGGGGGGTATGCAGCTCCTATTGGTTGGATTGATAGTGCTTGTAATGCGGAATTTAGAGTTGCTATTAGATGTGGCTATATTTCTCAAAATAACCTTGATTTAATAGCAGGTGCTGGCTTAGTTAAAGGGTCTTCCGTAGATGGTGAACTACAGGAAGTTGCTCTAAAGCTTGCAGTTCTTGCAGATCAGTTGGATTTGGGCCCTAACATTCAAACTATGATTTTTAATAGACATTCAATAATTTGATCAGCCAAAGGAATAGACATTAAATCTTCTGCCTCACGAATACCTGTTGGACTTGTTACATTAATCTCACTGAGCATGCCACCTATAACATCTATCCCAACAAAAAAAAGACCTTCCTTTTTTAATGAAGGAGCTAGTTCTTTACATATTTCTTTTTCACGCTCAGACAATTGTGTGATCTCTGCTTTCCCTCCTAAGGCAAGATTACTTCTAAAATCTCCTTCTTTGGGACGACGGTTGATTGCTCCTAAAGGTTCACCATTCACTAATAAAATTCTTTTATCTCCATTAATGACATCGGGAAGAAATTTTTGCATCATTACTGGGAGATGTTCCTGAGATGTTATTAATTCTAGTAAGGCTTCTAAACCAGGTGCTGCAGTTCCAATACGTATAACACCTTGTCCACCTTTACCTCCAAGAGGTTTTAAAACTACCTCCCCGTGAACTCTCGCGAATGCTGCTAGTTCTGAAACTCTGCTGGCAACCAGAGTTGGTGCCATTAAATGACTAAATCGAAGTGCCCCAAGTTTTTCGTTCCAAGCTCTTAAAGACGCTGGTTTATTTAGGACAAGGATTCCATCTCGCTCTGCTACTTCTAAAAGATGTGTGGCATACAAAAATGCTTCATCAACTGGAGGGTCTTTTCTCATCCAAATGCAATTAAATTCATTCAAAGCAAGACTTTGAGGTTTTGAGAGATTGGCCCAAGGTTCCGGAACAATAGGGTTCGCAACAACCCAGGCTTTATCTCCTCTTGCTTGTAAGTCTGATGGTGTGCACACCCATACCTCTATAGATGCTCTGAAAGCGGCTTGAATTAGAGCTGCTGAGGAATCTTTAGCAGGATTAATTTGCTCTATTGGATCTAAAATGAATAGTTGCTTCATTGGGTTACTCCAAAATACCCAGTAGCTTGTCTAGTTGATTTACTTCCTCAAGTGCAAATAACTCATCACAACCACCAATCCCTTTGTTATCAATGAAAATTTGTGGAACTGACCTTCTACCGTTTGCTCTTTCTATCATTGCATCTCGGGCGTTTTGATCTCCATCAATTTCATATTCCACATATTCGACATTCTTTTGTTTTAGGAGACCTTTAGCTCTTAAGCAGAATGGACAATATTGCCATGTGTAAATTTCAATTTTGGCCATTAACATTCATTAGTTAACGATGACTTTATTCGTATTTGGTCTCTTGATAGTTTCTAATGTAAGAAGCTTAATGACCTTCTTTTGCTAGATCTTACGGAATTCAAAAGAGATCTTTCGCTGCTTACTAAGCGCCTGGGCAATGCTCAGGACTGTCTTTGACGTGCCTTCACTCCAGGCTCGTCAGAAAGATCTAGAACAGTTAGCTGCTCAGCCTCAATTTTGGGATGAACAGGAGAATGCCCAAATAAAGATGCGAGTTCTTGATGAGGTAAAGGCAGAGTTAAACAAACTTATTCAATGGAATAAAGCTATAGAAGATGCAAAAGCTTCTATAGAACTTTGTGAGATTGAATTAGATCAAGAAATGCTTGCAGAGGCTCAAATTGGTTTAGATCAACTTCGTATGGATCTTGATAGATGGGAGCTTGAACGCCTTTTAAGTGGTTTGTATGACAAAGAAGGAGCAGTTCTTTCTATTAACGCTGGAGCAGGAGGGACTGATGCTCAGGATTGGGCTCAAATGCTTATGAGGATGTATACCCGTTGGGCAGATAGTCATGGAATGAAAATTACTATTAATGAGCTTTCAGAAGGCGAGGAGGCTGGTATAAAAAGTGCGACCATTGAGATTGAAGGAAGATATGCGTATGGCTATCTTCAAAATGAAAAAGGGACTCATCGCTTGGTTCGAATTTCACCTTTCAATGCAAATGGGAAGCGTCAAACAAGTTTTGCAGGAGTAGAAGTGATACCTAAAATTGATCAAGATATTGAGTTGGATATTCCAGAAAAAGATTTGGAAATAACTACAAGTCGTTCAGGTGGAGCAGGTGGGCAAAATGTAAATAAAGTCGAAACTGCTGTTAGGGTTTTGCATCTACCTACTGGCTTGGCAGTTCGTTGTACCCAAGAACGATCTCAATTGCAAAACAAAGAAAAAGCATTAGCTTTGCTTAAAGCCAAGTTGATGATTATTGCTAAGGAACAAAGGGCTGCAGAGATTGCAGATATTCGCGGAGATATTGTTGAAGCAGCTTGGGGTAATCAAATTAGAAATTATGTTTTTCACCCTTATCAGATGGTTAAAGACTTACGTACTTCTCAAGAAACAACTGATGTCGAATCTGTTATGAATGGAGATTTAGATCAATTTATTCAGTCTCTTTTAAGGCTAAGTGTAGACAAAGTAGGAATTAATTCTTTAAATGAATAAAATTAATGAGTAAAAAATCTCCTGAAAAAAATAATTCTAAGGTAATTCCTCCTCCTCCTAGCTTTGTAAAATTAGCAATGAGGAACATGGTACGAAAAGGAGGCCAAAGTCTTATTCATTTGTCTTTTACAGCTTTTGGATTCCTGACTTTTATTGTTTTAATTGCATGGCTTGGTCGACCAAACTTACCTAATTAAAATTAACATGGATGTCTTGCTAACTAATTCTTTTGAAATCGATTTAGACTTGGTATTTATTGAGGCTAATAATACAGATTTGGTCAAGATAGAAAGTGAGTCTAAAAAATATTTTTTTTTAAACAATTCCGAATATTGGAATCACGAATTAATTTCTTGGCTTGGATATATTCGTCAAGATATAAATTTAACTTGCCCATTAATTGTTCGGCAAAGAAACTCTTTGAGTATGGGGCTTCAATTTACAGATGATTTGACAATTCGTTCTTTAAACCACAAATGGCGTCAACTCGATCAAAGAACAGATGTTCTTTCTTTCCCTGTTTTGGATGAAACGACTTTTGTTCCTAATGAAATATCTCTTGAATTGGGAGACATTATTGTTTCTCTCCCAATGGCTAATCGTCAGGCTACTGAGCAGAACCATTCATTAGAAACCGAACTCCTTTGGTTGGTTAGTCATGGATTATTGCATTTGTTGGGTTGGGATCATGCTGATTCAAAAAGCCTTCGCGAAATGTTGATTTTGCAAGAGCAACTTCTTCAAATCAGCGGTAATCTTTGAACTGTAAGGATTTATCAGAAAAGAACATACATGAATCCTGAAAGATCACAATCTGTAGAAGAAAAAGTCAGCGCGATTTCTGATCAAGTAGACAAGAATCGAAGGAGCGGTTCTTGGCGAATATCTAATAATTTGTCGACTAGTTTTTACTATGCATTGAAAGGGATTGGTTATGGTTTTCTTAGTCAAAGGAATTTTCGAATTCAAGTTTGTTTAGGAACTTTTACTTTTCTTCTTGGACTTTGGTTGCAACTCAATTTAATTCAGTTAACCATTATTGTTTTTACAGTTGCCTTAGTTTTAATCCTTGAGTTGATTAATACTGCAATAGAAGCAGCAGTAGATCTTGCTATTGGGAGGAGATTTCACCCACTTGCTCGAATTGCTAAAGATTGCGCTGCCGGAGCTGTTCTTATTGCTGCCATGAGCTCTGTTTTAGTGGCTATTCTTTTGCTACTTCCCCAATTATTAATCCGATTTGGGATTTAGTTTTCTTACTTGCTAAGACCTGATGATTCTTGTTATCGACAATTATGACAGTTTTACATACAACCTTGTTCAATACTTGGGAGAGTTGGCTGTTGAATATCCTTTGGCTTCAACAGTACGAGTTGAACGAAATGATGCTTTAACAATTTCACAGATAAAAGAAATTAATCCCGGCGCTATTCTTCTTTCTCCCGGTCCAGGAGATCCTAATCAATCTGGCGTATGTATGGATATTTTGGAGAATATCCCAACTAAGTGCCCTATTTTAGGTGTTTGCTTAGGTCATCAGGCTATTGCCCAGGCTTTTGGAGGGAAGATAGTTAGAGCTAAAGAACTTATGCATGGGAAAACTTCTCATGTCTTTCATAAATCTGAAGGAGTTTTTAAAGGATTACCTAATCCATTGCTTGCCACTAGGTATCACAGCTTGATAGCTCATAAAGAGAGCTTGCCGGATTGCCTTGAAATTACAGCCTGGTTAGAAGATGGCACTATTATGGGTCTTCGCCATTCTCAATACACGTCTCTTCAGGGAGTTCAATTTCACCCTGAAAGTGTTTTAACAGATGCTGGCCATCAACTTCTTGGTAATTTCTTGAGCTTGGCAGAAGCTAGAGAAAAGCCTGACAGCTAAATCTTTCTGAGTTTTCTATTGATGAAATTAAATTTTCGACTATTTGGCTCTCTTTTTTATAAAACTTTTGCCTCATGGGCTTTGAT
>CETG01188977.1_pt1 | contig 18920 bp, 20 predicted proteins | sample 361471 | NCBI WGS metagenome assembly CETG01 (sample SAMEA2622696, study PRJEB7988) | marine metagenome | isolation source: saline water (ENVO:00002010), including | reverse complement strand
CCTGCGGGTACTGGGTGTGGAGGATATGTAACTGGACAAACAGTAAAGCTTTTAAAAGAGCATCATCTTCTAGAAGATACTGACGTTGTTATTTTCGATGTCTTAGGAGATGTTGTTTGCGGGGGGTTTGCTGCACCATTGCAACATGCTAACTACTGCTTAATTGTTACAGCCAATGATTTTGATTCCATCTTTGCAATGAACAGGATAGTTGCAGCAATTAATGCAAAAGCTAAAAACTACAAAGTTCGTTTAGGTGGAGTAGTTGCAAATCGCTCAGCCGAATTAGATCAAATAGATAAGTTCAATAAGCGCACTGGACTAAAAACCATGGCACATTTCAAAAATGTAGATGCAATTCGCCGCTCAAGATTAAAAAAGTGCACAATCTTTGAAATGGAACCAGATGAGGATGTCATAGAAGTTCAAAACGAATATTTATCTCTTGCAAAGAAAATGCTTGACAATGTTGAACCATTAGAAGCTGAGCCTCTTAAAGACAGAGAAATTTTTGATCTACTTGGTTTTGACTAAAACTTTATTTAAAGAAGTTATTTTTTCAAGCCAACAAGTCTCATAGATAATTCCCAAACTCTTTTAGAAGTAACTGGATCGGTCGCCCTTTCTGACAATTCCTGAGAGAATTGCTGTCTATTCTTTCTTTGTCTGTTGCCCCAACTCCAATGAACACCTGAAATTCCAAATCCAGGATCAGCTACGACTTGAGCAACTCTTTCACCAGCAAGGGTCTGACTGACAAAGCCACCCGTTATTAACTTTTGAAACCAAGGAAAAAGCCATTGAAAAAGCTTTGGTGTATTTCTAAAAAGTTTAGTATTGGCAACACATCCAGGATAAAGTGAACTAAAAACCACAGGTGAATCTTTAAAACGCCTATGCAATTCTTGAGTAGTAATCATATTGCAAAGCTTGCTGTCCTTATAAGCCTTACCTGGCTTAAAGCGCTTCCCACTTGCCATACTTATAGGATGAAGAAATCCATGCTCAAAGCCAGCTAAATCTCCAAGATCTGCCGGAGCAGGAATAGGAATCTTCCCTCCGAGTTCTTTTAAATTAGCCGTTACAGTGCCAAGAATCACCACTCGAGATGGCTCGAATCCCCATGATTTTCCTTGCCAAACTGGACGAGAAGAATTTCTTAAATTATCTAATAGCAGTTGAATAAGAAGAAAATGGCCAAAATGATTTGTTGCCATAGAGATTTCATAGCCTTGTGCTGAACGTTGAGGCTTTCTAAGTCTTGGAAGATATACCGCCGCATTACAAACCAATGCATCTAATGGGGAATCTAATGAATCAATTAGATCTTTTGCTGCCTGCCTAACACTTTCTAGATTTCCAAGATCAACATGTAAATGTTGAAGCTTTCTTGGCTTTCTATAAGGCAATCCAAGTTTTGACGCAGCGGCTTCTGCTTTCAAAGGAGATCTGTTTGCCGTTATAACTCGCCAACCTCTATCGACCAAAGATTTAGTGGCGTACAAACCAACACCTGAAGTAGTTCCTGTAATAAGCACAGTGCCTGGAGCTGCCTGAAATGATGCCATATTTTTATTCCGTTAAAGGTTTTGATTCTTTTTAGATATAAAACAAATATGATATTAAATCTGATTTGGAGAAGATCTTTTATTTCCAAATCACCCTGAAACTATTTGGTGCAATCAAGTGATCTTGCTCTCCTAGCAACCTATCTTTTCCACCTATAGTGAAAAGACGGTCAAATCGTTGATTTAATTCATTAAGTGTTTTGGTTTCCAACTTAAGAACTGAAGATATTTCTATATTTCGCATGACTCTTTGATGAGAAGCAATTCCTAGCTTTACAAAACTGCCTGCAAATATAACCAAAAGGCCAACCTTCATTCCAAGGGCAATACAGTTATAGATTAAATCTTTTTTTTGTTCTTGAAGTTGCAATTTTGAAGCAATGGTTGCCTTATCAATTTCATGAAAGCTTTGATCAAGAGAGTTTCTATAAGAGTTAGGATTTCTTCTCCTTTGCCTTTCTTTGGGGCTTGAAGAAGTATTTTTTTTCGCTATTAATACAGCCAAAGCGTTATAACTATTAATCCGCTTTTATCGCAAATAGACTCAAATGCAAATATCGATTATAAAATCAAGCATCCCTTAGATTAATTCCGAGCCTAAGAGCAAGAACTCCAGCCATCATTACAACTAATAAAGACATCCCAGCAAGATCAAAAGTAAAAGAGTTTTCCATCGATATTTCTTAAAGGCTCCTATATTCTCGACCTAAATATGCAAACATGGTCGTTTTCGCAAAACCCTGTCACTTATCTACTTGTAACAAACACCTAATGTGAATTTTGATTTCTAATCAACTGAATATTCCCCAAATTACTAAAAATCAACAAATTTTTTTAAACCAAATGAAAGGAAGACTTATTAGTCATATAAAAAGTAAAGGAAGTCTTCAAATGGAATTAGACAAATTTCTACTTACCCAATCTTTTAAAGAATCTAATTTCGTAATTATTGCAAGGTTTTATTCATGGAAAGGCAATTGGGTTTCAATCGGAAAAAACCAGACAAAAATCCCTAAAAAATGGGATGACTTAGTAACTCAAAAAAAAATAGAAATTATTAGAAGGCCCACTGGTGGAGATGCTGTTCTACATAGTGGGGGAATTACTTATTCATTAATTTGGAAACAAGCTCCAAAAGGTAGAAAAGAAGCTTATAAACAAGCAAGCCAATGGATTGTAGATGCCTTTAGTGATCTAGGTATCACCTTGAGATTTGGTACTCAAAAAACAACAAGAACTTCTGCAAACTGCTTTTCTACGGCAACTGCTGCTGATCTAATAGATAAGGATGGTTTTAAAAGAGTTGGTAGTGCACAACTTTGGAAAAAAGGACATATTCTTCAACATGGAGAAATTCTCGTTAACCCACCTAAAGATCTTTGGATGGAGTTATTTGAAAGTAATCCACCTAAAGCAATTCCCGTAAAATTATCTATTCCAGAAATAGAAAGTTTTCTCAGCAAATCATTAACCTCATATTGGGAAAACCTCCAATGGGAGAAAGCTTCTCTTGATAAAACGTTTTTAAATGAATTAGTTGAAAAAAAAACAATAACTTCTAATCAATTTTATTAAACTTTTCCGTTATTCCTGAAGCAATAATGCCTTCAACAATTTTTGGCAATTCAAGAGATAAAGGATATGTATTTTGCTTTCTAGCTAAGTCAATAAAATGATTAGGAATATCTATTCCCATTTTTTTAAATATTGCTATCCCAATATCAGCTCTATCTAATGTTCCAATAGGCAATCCTGCTGAGCTAAGAACCAAAAGTCTTCCTTCTTGGCTTTTTTCAACTTCTAAAACTGCTTGCCATAAATCAAGTTTCTCTGAAATAGATGGTAAGTCTTTTAACGGTTGTGCATAATCACCAATACAATATTGACTCCAATTCTGAACTGGAACATCCTTCAATACCTTTGTTGTTAAGTAACCTACCCATCTACCCTCGTCGCATATAAGAATCCATTTAGATGATGACTCATTATTATCTGAAGATAATCTAATATCGCTAAGTGTATTTAAAGGTGATTTCTTTTCAAAAATTCGATAGTCTCTTCTACTTGCATTAAGAACTTTTAAATCACATAAAACATCCTGAATAAGAAACATCTGATTCTGTGACCTAGAAAATCCAAAACCAAACCATCCAATAAGAATCAACCAGAGACCATTCAGACCTCCTGCAGATATACAAATAAAACTTCCAATAAAAATAGCAGCTAAAGATAAAAACCTACCAGTAGATGTTGCAACTTTATTTCCTTTTCTTTGACTACCTGTGAAATGCCAAACTAATGACTTCAAAATTATTCCACCGTCTAGTGGAAGGCCTGGTAACAAATTAAAAAGACCTAAAACAAGATTTAGAGAACCTAGTTGAAATAATAGATTTTCAAGAATTTGATTCTCAATTGAAAAAAGTTTTATTGAAATAAAAAAAATAATCGCAAGACAAAAACTAACTAAAGGGCCTGCTATTGCTACTCTCAAAGATCCCATAGCTGTATGACATTCTCTATCTACTTTTGCTACACCCCCAAGAAAAAAAAGCGTAATGCTTCGAACTTTAACTCCTTCATGAATAGCCATAAATGAATGTCCCAGCTCATGAAGTAGAACAGATAGAAATAACAACACCGAAGTTATGAAACCAATTCCCCATGAGAGCCAAGTCGGTATTACAACTTCTGATAAATTTGATATCTGTTCTTTCGCTGTCCAAGTAAAAAGGAAGAGAATGACAAACCAACTGGAATGAAGTCTTAAAGGTATACCTTTTATCCTTAATATCTCCCAATCTTCCAAATTTTCTCCTCCAAAATACTTTTCAAGGATTCACAAACAAATCCTAGGGAGAAAACCTCTAATAAACTTCAGAATCGTGAACAAATCATCAATTAAATTAAAAATTTGTGGGATTACGCAACCTCAACAAGCCAGAGAAATCGCTTCCCTGGGAGTTTATGCCCTAGGAGTAATCGGAGTGAAAAGTTCACTGCGTTTTGTCCCGACTGATAAAACCAGCAAGCTTTTTGAAGAAATGACTAAAGTTAACCCAAAGATTAAAAGGGTTTTAGTAGTTGCAAATATAAATGACGATGATTTAGAAAAATCATTAATAAACAAAGGTTCTCCCACAGTAATCCAATTACATGGCAATGAGAATGTAGATCGTTGCAGAAATCTTCGATTAAAATATCCCCATTTAGAGTTTTGGAAAGCCTTTAGAATAGGTTCAGAAGAAGATATCAATTATATTGATCAATATAAAAATGTAGTTGACTGCTTCCTATTTGATTCATGGACGAATAATCAACTTGGGGGAACAGGAAATAAAATTAAATTAGAATTAATAACCAATAAAAGATTCACAGTACCTTTTTGGATAGCTGGAGGTATTTCTGCAGAATGGGCCCCAGAAATTTTCAAGCATATTCATCCATATGGAATAGATGCGTCAAGTAAGCTTGAAGAATATCCTGGCTTTAAAGATATTCAAAAGGTTAGGGATTTAATTAAAGTATTAGAAAGTATAAGTTAATAGCATTATTTAATATTATCAAGATAAAGCTGTTTCTTGTTGCCTTACTAGTTCAAAGAAATCCTGCTTAATACTAGAGTTATGTCAGGAATCGCCTCTCAAAACGTTGATGCCATAAATTTCAATCAAAATGCGCCCGAGGAAGGCATAAGGGTTAGATCCTCAATAACTTGAGTAGAAGGCTGCTCGGCTAAATGAAGCAACTCATTGGCTACTTGATCAACCTGAAGCATTACATCTCTATTAAAACTACTTTGAACAGTTTTCGTGTCCCAAATAGTTGAATTCACCGAACCAATCGTAAGTGTGCAAGCTCGTATGAAAAACTTCTTTTCCTCCTCGGCCAAACACTTAGTAAAACTTGCTAAAGCAGCTTTAGTAACACAATATGCGCCCCATTGAGGGAATGCATTTCTAGAAGCATGGCTACTTACATTAATAACCAAACCTCCTTTTTCCCTCATTAAAGGAACAACTTTAGAACAAACCTGAAAGACACTTGTTAAATTTAATTGAACAATCCACTCCCAACTATCTAAAGGCATAGTTAAAAGATCACCTGTCCAAGCGACTCCAGCATTATTTATCAATACTGAGGGTACGAGATTATTAGATAATAATTCATCAATTGCAGAAGGTATTTGCTTGCTATCTGAAAAATCTACAGAGGCATAGAAGATTTTACTTTTAGTATTTTCTAATTCCTTGGAAAGTGATTCTAAGGCCTTTTTATCCCTCGCAACTAGTAGAAGATTCCATCCGGCATTTGCAAAAACTTTTGCAGTAGCTCTTCCTATGCCTCTTGAAGCTCCTGTAATTAAAACTGTTGACAATGAAATTAAGTAAAAAACTATACTAAATTCCTACATTAGACTCTAAAGAACTGGTTTCAAGAAATTTACCCATTTCTCTAAACTTTTTATAGCGATTATCTCTTAATTGATTTATAGGCAATTCAATTAATTCAACAAGATGCCTTTGCAAGGCTTGCTTAAGTACTTCTCCTGCCTTAAGAGGCGCCCAATTATTTCCACCAGCTGGCTCCTTCAACACTTCGTCAACTATTCCAAGACTCAATAAGTCCTTTCCTGTAATTTTCAAGGCAGCTGCTGCATCAGGGGCCTTAGCTGCGTCTCTCCAAAGAATAGAAGCACATGCTTCAGGACTGGCAACTGTATAAACACTATGTTCAAACATTAATAATCTATCTGCTACTCCAATCCCCAAAGCACCACCAGAACCTCCTTCCCCAATAACCGTTGCAATAATGGGAACCCTCAATCGAAACATTTCTCTTAGATTTACTGCAATAGCTTCTCCCTGACCTTCTTCTTCAGCTAAAAGGCCTGCATAGGCTCCTGGGGTATCAATAAAAGAAAGAATCGGTAATTTAAATCTATCAGCATGATCCATTAACCGAAGGGCTTTTCTGTAACCTCCTGGTTTTGCCATCCCAAAATTCCTTGCAACATTTTCCTTAGTATCCCGTCCTTTTTGCTGTCCAATTAAAAGAACAGGTTGATCACCAATACGTCCAACACCCCCTATTAAGGCTTGATCATCACTTCCTCTCCTATCTCCATGCAACTCGACCCAGTCATCGCAAAACATTTGAATATAATCTAGTGTACTAGGTCTTTGAGGATGCCTAGCAACTTGAATTTTCTGAGCAGGCGTTAAAGCTTGAAAGATTTCTTCTCTTCTTCTCGTAGCAAGAGTTTCTAGCTGAAGCAACTGTTGGCTTACATCAACTTCTGAATCTCTTGCAAGTTGACGGATTTGTTCTATCTGCTTTTCAAGCTCTACCAAAGGTTTTTCAAATTCAAGGAGATAACGACGCGCCATAAGAACCCAAGAACCTATTAAAGATTAAATCAGACAACTACAGTTTGGATATTAGGGCCTAAACCAACTGCTGAGAAACCATGTTTCAAAGAGGCCTTCCCAATGAAATCCATTTTCTCCAATGTGATGTTATTTCTCCCCCAACTGAAATTGGTATAGCAATTCTCAAATTCAAGAATCATTGCTTCTGCAAAACACGCAAACATTTCTCTTTGAGGCTTTTCCATCTCAGCTAATTCCATCATGCTCCAACCAATATCTTTAAAGAACTCAACGATGCCGCCCTTCAAAACATGAATCCCATTTCCAGAAAACTTCTCATCAAGATTTTTAGGGTAACCACCATCAATCATTAAACAGGGTCTCTGAAGCTTAGAAACATCTATTTCCAAGGTTTTAGGCATACTTGCAACCCAAATAACAGCATCTGCTTTAGGTAAAGCTTCTTCTAAAGTATTAATAGAACCTCCACCTAACTCAAGTTGAAGTTCATTTAGTGGTTTCTGCTGTCTTGCTACTAAAAAAAGCTCTGCAACTCTAGTCCTTTTACTAAGCCACCTACACACTGCACTTCCAATATCACCAGTAGCTCCTACGACAGCAACCTTTGCTTTTTTAAGATCAATCCCTAGCAAAGGTGCATTATCTTCTAACTGCTTACAAATTACCCAAGCAGTATGAGTATTACCAGTTGTAAAGCGCTCCCAATCAAGGGTAGTATTTCTAACCTGTTTATTTTGAAGAAGATTAAAGTTCTCGAAAATTATTGAAGTAAAGCCGCCAAGCGCTGTGATATTAATTCCCTTTTTCTGAGCCATTTCCATGGCATTTAAGACTTTTCTTCTTGCTGTTTTAAACCGAGATAGCATTTCAGGAACAAAGCAAGAATCTATATAAGCTCCCTCAATTTCCTTACCAGTAGCACTAACTACTTTTACATGCTCTACAAGTTGGGGTGGTGCAGTGCACCATACATCTAAATCTCCTTCTGCTATGTGGTCATATCCTAATTCCAAAGCCTTTCTTCTGGCGTCCTTAAAACTTGTTGAATGGCCTATCAATCCAAACATTGCCTATCAAATAAAATCAAGTTGGAATTAAATAAATTCCTCAAGAACAGAACATTAGTTCACCGGGGTATCAAATAACTATAAATCTCTAGAACTAGTAACTCTATAAAAAATATAAACAAATCAATTGACGGTATTTAATATAAAACTTTTAGACAACTGCAGCTAATGCCATTCTTGCGATTTGGCGATTGTCTAGACCCATTTCAACTAATGAATCCTGATAAGCAATCATGAATTCTTCCATCAATTCCTCTTTATCCATATGAAGTATTTCTGCATCCTTTGCAACCTCATCAAGCATAGATTTAATTAAAGGAAGATTTTCTTTATTGGCTTTTATCAAAGCATCCTTTATTTTATCTAAATTTTCCTTTAACCATTCTTGTCCATAATTCAGATGTAAATACTCATCTTTCACAACACCCTCTGTAATTTTCTTAGCAAATGGATCGGCAACTCGTATATATACGTTGTATGCAGAAATCGCAAAGGCCTCTATCAAAATTGCTTGAATCAATAGACAACCAGTTAAATTTCCTTCTTCTCTTGCTTTTTGAAAATTACCATGAAGTCTGGAAAAAAACTTCTTTGCGAAAGGCATATCAGGGGTTACTCCCAAATTCCTACCGCAAGCAGTAAAACCATGCATATGCTTCTTTTCCATTACGGCTAATCTCTTTAGCTCAGCTGCATTTTCAGGTATAAGACCGCCAATAGAAATGTAATTATCATATGCTTCTTTCTCACCTTCAATAACAATGGCATTTATCCTGCTATAAGCATCTTTATATTCGTTAGTTGTGAAATCAGGAAGACCTCCTTGAACGGTCTCACTCTCCTGATGTTGATCAACCTCGGGGGAAGCAATGGTCGTCATGAAAATGTTTCTGAAGATCTAATTGAGAGATATTACCTAATAACAGAATTTTTTGCACTATTAATCTCAGAACTTAGTACACCTTAAAGAAAGATATTCAATAATTCATCTATTTTACTGGAGGCCAATTGCTATTCATAAGTCCTGAGAAAAGGGAAACCCAATGAGCCACAAGTTCCTCCTCAAGATTCTTTCCTAATTCAGAATTAGACGAACTACTATCTCCAATTACTCCACTTTGACTTAAGTCTTCTGTAAGCCATGCACAAGGAGCTGCTCCCTCTAAGCTCCAACCTTCTGGGATGTCAGGGTTATCCGAACCCAAACAGGTGGATTGTTCAATACCATCGACTGGTCGTTCTGTCCCAACCAAACCAGGCTGCATATAAAGCATCAAACTCGTCTCAGCTAAAGCAGCATGTAGACCTTCTTCAACTTCTCTAACAGGAATTAAATCCTTCAGAGAATTAACACCACTCCATAAGAAACAAGGTAAAACTGCCATCGAAGGGCATTCAACTCTCAATTGTCTTGCAATAGCTTGCAATAAGCCTATTTGTCCTCCATGAGCATTAAAAAAAACCAGCCTTTTAAAGCCCATAGCTGCTATATGTTTTCCTACTTCACTAACCATCTTCAGCATTACATCTGCAGACAATGAAATTGTTCCTGGGAAAGAAAGATGCTCAGGAGAAAATCCAATTGATTGTGGCGGAATCATCCAAATAGGAAAATTTGGAGAAAGTCTTTCTAAGACTTTAGATAAAATTCTTTCTGCAAAAAAAGTATCAGTTATTAAAGGCAAATGAGGACCATGTTGTTCAAACGCTCCAAAAGGCCAAATCAAGGTAGAACCATCTTTAGAAGCTGCTTCTGAGGCTTTAGGCCAACTAAGCAAATCAAATCGATGAGACTCTGAACTAAATGACATTTTTTCTACCACTGGTGACAACTGGGCTTTGCCTGTAAGAATGATTCATTAAAGATCCTAAGGTTATTATGGCCGGCGCAAATAGTCCGAAGCCGCAAAAACCAATTCCCCCAAAGCCTGCGGCAAATACGCCGCGGAAGCCTTTGCAGGTAATGCACATAAGCAAGAAAAAAGAAGAGCCCACAACTAATCTCAAGCCTAATGAGATTCAAGAAGAGAATTTAAATGTTTTAGAGCAACCCAAGCATGATTATGTTTCTCCAGAGAACAGAAGAACTATTGATAAACAGTCTTCATCTGAAGACAATAGAAATGTAATAAATGGCATTAACGAAGAAATAGAAAATATTTCAATGGAGGATCTTCTATCACAAGAACAAAAACTTTCAGAAGGTATTCCTCCAAACAAATTTGATAATCAGTTAGAAAATATGACGGGATTTGCAGAAAGAATTGTTGATGATTTTGATTTTGATGAAGATGAATTCCTAGCTGCATTAGATCAAAATGAACCTATTGGTAATACTGGAGAAAAAGCCAAGGGGAAAGTAATTGAAGTAGAAAGTGACGGAGTTTATGTTGATATTGGAGGGAAGGCACCAGGTTTTATGCCTAAAAAAGAATGCGGTTTAGGAGTTATTACAAATATCAAAGAACTTTTCCCGAAAGGCTTAGAAGTTGAGGTTCTAGTTACAAGAGAGCAAAATGCAGATGGAATGGTCACAATAAGCCTCCGAGCACTAGCACTTCGTAAAAGTTGGGAAAAAGTACAAGCTCTTGAAAAAGAAAGCAAAGTAGTTCAAGTAAAAGTAAATGGCTTCAATAGAGGCGGGGTGACTTGTGATTTAGAAGGTTTAAGAGGGTTTATACCAAGATCTCAGCTTGAGCAAGGTGAAAAGCACGATTCATTAGTTGGTAAAACAATAGGGACAGCTTTTCTTGAAGTTAATCCAGACACAAGAAAACTTGTTCTATCAGAAAAAAAAGCAGCAACCGTAAAAAGATTTTCAGAGCTCGAAATTGGTCAGCTTATCGAAGGCATAGTTCTAGCAATAAAACCTTATGGTTATTTCATAGATCTTGGAGGAGTTAGTGGACTTCTTCATCATTCAGCAGTTACAAATGGAAGCATTAGATCGCTTACAGAAGTTTTCAAAAAAGGAGATCAAGTAAAGGCTCTAATAACTGATCTTGATCCAAGGAGAGGAAGAATCAGTTTAAATACAGCTCTTTTAGAAGGTCCTCCAGGAGAAATAATAAAAGAAAAAGAAAAAGTCATGGCAGAAGCTAAAGAGCGCTCTAAAAAGGCGATTGAAATAATAAAAACCAACAAAGAAAGCAGCAATAAATGACTGCTCTAAGCTTAAAGACATTAAAAGTAGCTGATTGGGAACTCGACTTCTATTCACGACCAATTATCGAGTCAAATGGGAAGAAGCGATGGGAACTTCTGATATCAAGCACTGAGGATTTTTCTGGAGATAAACCTTTCCGTTGGTCCAAAAAATGTCCTGCTGGAGAAGTTAATTCAAAATGGTTAACCGAAGCACTTCAAGAGGCTCTGGATCAATCTAATTCTGAAGGATGGCAATTTCCTTCGAAATTGAGATTCTGGAGACCTTCTATGAGAACGATGATCAAGAAAGCAGCCGATAATGTCGGGATAGATCCAATTGCTAGTAGACGAACTTATTCACTAATTGAATGGCTAAAAGAGAGGAGAGAAGATATTTACCCAAACGAACCAGGATATGTCGCAGGACCTCTTGCACCTCCTTTTTCACCAATTAGCAATCAGCCAATTCCTCTCCCCGAAGCAATTCGCGGAGATGCATGGAGTTTTGCCACACTTCCAATAGGAGTTCTTAGAGAAGCACACGAATGGCCTATGGAATTCAATAGTTTAATTCCTATAAAAAAAATAATTAACAATGAAATTCAAATACCAGGTATCAGACTATTCAGTAAATCTAGAGCCCTTGGATTAGCGGCATGGCTAGGAGGTCTTGAACCAGTTGTACTTGTTCAGGAAAAATACCAATTAATTTTAGAGGCTGGACAAGATGAACGATGGTTAGTAACCGATATGGACAAAAAAATAGCAAGTTTGGCGGCAAAAAGTTTTCAAGAATCAAAAGAGAAAGCAGATGGACTTCAATTTATTTCAATACAATCCACACCAGAAGAAGAAAAATTTGCAGGATTTTGGATGATGAAAGATTTACCTGTTCAATAAAATTACAATCTAAAAATATTAAAAAAAAATTACCCAAAATTAATATTGAGCAAAAATATATTAAAAAAATGGATTATAAGTAAAAACGAAGAAGAAATATATTCTGCTCTATTATTAGAAAATAATTTTAAACATGCTTTTTTAACAAGAAAGTCAATTACAAGCCTTCAAACTAATCTAGGAAAAGAAAATCACTTTACTAAACACTCTATACATCAACTAAAACAAATTCATAGCAATAGAATTATAACTTGCGAAGAAGCACTTAAGCCTCCATGGCCAGAAGGAGATGCTCTTATTAGTTCAAAAGGGAAAAAACAAATATTATGCATTTATACTGCTGATTGTATTCCAGCTTTATTTGCAGACAAATTAACTGGTCGAGTAATGGCTATCCATTCAGGTTGGAGAGGAATCGTAAATAATATTCTTATAAAATCAATTAATACGATGGAAAGATATGGTTCAAAGAAGAGTAATATAATTGTTGCTCTAGGTCCAGCTATAAGTGGTAGAAATTATGAGGTAAGTATAAATCTAATCAAAGAAATATATAATTCTATTAATATAGATAATTTCTTAGTTAGAAAGAGTCAAAGGGAGAATCAAATTGATAGAATGTTTAGTCTAGGTATCATAAAGAAAGGACACTGCAATAAAAAAGTCTTACTTGATATCAGATTAGCTGCTGTTAAGCAATTACTTAATAAAGGCTTAAAAGAAAATCAAATTAGTGTAAGTAAGAACTGCACGTTTTCTGAAGATAGCTTATTTTTTTCATGGAGAAGAACTAATAAAAGATTATTTCAATGGAGTTATATAGAATCAAAATGAATTAAAGGTATAAAATTCAACAGCCAGATGATGCATATCCTGCGGAAATAATATAATCACCTATATCATTATTTGAATCAATTTTTATAACTCTTGAAATTAAAATTCCATCTAAAGAACCTCTTGGTCTTAAATTTACTTTTGAATGTCTAGGAAGAATATCCTGCAAATAAGACTTAGCAATATTTTCTTTAGCACTTTCAACTTCTAAACAGGCTATTTTAACAGTGTAGTTTCTATTTTGATCTCCAATTATTAGGGTAGAAGAATCTTTAACCTGTAGGACTTCTGCAGAAAAAATAGTATCAGGGTATGAAAAAGTTATTAATAAAAGAAATAAGCAGAGAATTATATTTTTCATGAATTATATTATTAATCGATAGATATTCCGACCATTTCCGCATTACTCTTTCCGGGTGGAACCATTGGGTAGCAATTTTCATCTCTTCTTACATGTACGTCTATTAAAACAGGACCATTTGCTGCAAAAGCATCTGAAAGTTTTGCATTTAATTCATTTCTATCTCTAATTAATACTCCTTCCAATCCAAAGGATTTTGCTAATGCCATAAAATCAGGTTCCCCTTTTTTCATATCAGTAGCTGAATATCTTTCATCATAAAAACTTTCCTGCCATTGTCTAACCATACCTTGCCAATGATTATTAATAATAATAATTTTAGTATTTAATTTATATTGAGAAATAGTACTTAGTTCCTGAATATTCATAAGAATACTTGCATCTCCAGCTATACATACAACCTGCTCTTCTGGTAAGGCAATTTGAACGCCCAAGGCAGCAGGTACTCCAAAACCCATAGTTCCCAATCCAGCACTACTAATCCATTTACGATTACCATTACGCAAATATTGTGCGGCCCACATCTGATGCTGACCTACATCAGTTGTAAAATATGCCTTAGGAGCTAAATCTCTAACTTCTATCAAAACTTCCTGAGGGTAAATATCACCTTCTTTAGGAGGAATTACAAGAGGATATTTTTTCTTCCAATATTCTATTTGAGCCAACCAATCCGAAGTCTTAACCTCCACTTTTTCCTGATTACTTATATCAAGCAAATTCGAAAGACTCATCTTCAAATCACCAAGTATGGCTAATTCAGCGAATCTATTTTTATGTATTTCTGCTGGATCAATTTCAAAATGTATAACTTTTGCTTTCGGAGCAAATGTGTCGAGCTTTCCTGTAACCCTGTCATCAAATCTGGCTCCAATAGCAATTAATAAATCACATTCAGTTACGGCAAAATTAGCAAATGCAGTTCCATGCATTCCCAACATTCCTACTGACAAAGGGTCCCTCTCATCAAAAACCCCCTTGCCCATCAAAGTCGTGGTAACAGGAATTTGATGCCTTTTTGCAATGCCAGCCAAAACACTATGAGCACCTGCAGCTACAGCACCTCCCCCAGCATAAAAAAGTGGGCGTTTTGATTTTTTAATTAAGCTTAATGCTGCAGAAATTGAAGCTGAGTCTGGGGGCTTGGGTAAACTAAAACCATTAGGAATTATTGAACCAGGTTCAACGGGAACATAGTCAAAGAACTCTTGCCCTACATCCTTAGGTATATCTATAAGCACAGGCCCAGGCCTACCCGAAGATGCAATTAGAAAAGCCTGAGAAACGACTCCAGCAATCTCAGAAGGATCTCTAATAACCCACGAATGTTTCACAATAGGCAAAGTAATTCCAAATATATCGGTTTCTTGGAATGCATCTGTTCCAATTGCAGGCCTAGGTACTTGGCCAGTAACAACAACCATAGGAACAGAATCCATCTGTGCTGTAGCTATTCCAGTAACAAGATTTGTAGCTCCTGGACCTGAAGTTCCAAAACAAACGCCTACTCTGCCAGTAGCTCTAGCATACCCATCGGCGGCATGTGCTCCACCTTGCTCATGCCTTACAAGAATGTGCTTCAACCAACCTTTTTTTTCCGCTTTGTAAATCGCGTCATATATAGGAAGAATTGCTCCCCCAGGGTAACCAAAAATAGTATCAACCCCATTTCTTCTCAAGGCGTCCATAAGAGCATCAGCTCCAAGCATATGGGAGTATTGCTGATCTCCTATATCACCTAGATTCTTAGATGCAGAAGCCAGGGGCACGATAACTAAATGCAATTTATTAATACTAAATCTTAATCGATTTGTTAGATACTTGCTCAAAGACTTGAAATAAACAATTACCATCGCTTTTTGAAGTTTTCCTAAATCAAACAATACAGAAAAGTAAATTAATGATTATTATTTTTAACTATCTAAAGATTACTAGAGTAATCCCAAGTTATGAAGAGGACCATTACCAATAATGAACTCCATAAAAAATGCCAAAAACACAATCATTGCAACACGACCATTCCATACTTCAGAACTATTATTCCATCCCCATTGCCATTTCTCTTGCGGGTAAAGTTTAATTCTTTCTGGTAGTTTCGCAGCATCATCAAGACTAATCTCTGGACCTTTTAAGCAAGACATAACTAAATCTGCTAGGCCCTCAATAAAGGTTGGGTAAGTATTTAATGCAGGAACTCTTAAAAAATTTTTTATTCCAAACTTAATAGCAATATCTCTATACTCCATATCTATTTCTTGCAATGTTTCAATATGTTCGCTAACAAAACTAATCGGAACAACAATCAATTCCTTTGTACCATCTTTGCCCAGTTTTTCTAATACATCTTCTGTATAAGGCTGAAGCCATTCTTCAGGTCCAACTCTACTTTGATAAGAGAGAGTATAAGGGTTTGTATATCCTAAAAATTTCTCTAATTGATCAATAATCAATATTGAACAATTTTCAATTTCATCTTTATAAGGATCTCCGGCATCATCAACATAACTTTTAGGCACTCCATGGGCTGTAAAACAAACATGTGCTGTTTCTGGAGAATCACATTTAAGAATTTGTTTTTCTATTAATCTTGCCATGGCTTCCAAGTAACCTGACTGATCAAACCAGCTCCGAATGCAGCGTATTGGTAACTTTTGAAAATCTTCATCAGATTTTCTTAAACGACTTAATTCTCTAAAACTTGAGCCACTAGTACTAATTGAAAAATGAGGATATAAAGGTAAGACAACAACTTGATTAATACCATCAGCCTTAATGTCTGCAACTGCAGACTCCGTAAATGGATGCCAATATCTCATGGCGACATAACTAGTTGCATCTATTCCACGCTGACGAAGTTCACTCTGCAATTCTCTTGCTTGTTGTTCAGTAATTCTTCTTAAAGGTGAACCCCCTCCTATAGCTTCATAAGCCTTTTGTGATTTCGAGCTCCGAAGTGTACTTATTAACCAAGCCAAAGGCTTCTGAAAAGCTGGAACGGGAAGCCTAATGATTTCAGGATCTGAGAATAGGTTGTATAAGAAAGGTCCTACATCTTTAATTCGCTCAGGGCCTCCTAGATTCATTAAAAGGATCCCAACACGCGTCATTAATAAAGATTGGTCATATACATTTAGACTAACCTGTTTAAAGTTCAAAATAACTAGAAAAATTGTTAAATTAATTCCTTAGGAAGTATCAAAGTTATCTTTAACCTTATAAATCTATGCTCCTGCAGGAAATCCAGATGGCAATAAGAAAAAATCTAAATTCAATAAAAACATTTTGGAATGATGGAATTTATCAGAATTTTAGTTATAAATGGAAAGGACCAATAAAAGAAGTTCAGGAAAAATCATCTTCTTTATATAAATGAACTTAACTAATGAACTCAATAATATAAACAAATCTCTTGCAGACAAAGGTATAAAAATACGATTAGAAAAACGAGGTTCGGTAATTAATTTCCGTGGTCCTCTTCCATGCAAACACAATAAAGATCAAATTAAAATACAAAGAATAAGTCTAAGTTTGCCTGCAAGTAATCAAGGCCTTAAGCAATCTGAAAAGCTATTGCAATTATTAATTCTACAGCTTCAGCATAATCAGTTTAATTGGGAGAATTGGCAGAAAAAGATAATTAGGAACGAAAATAAAAAACATGAGCCACTAATCGATGAAATCAAAAGTTTTGAAAATACTTTCTTCAAAGATCTAAGTAAAAGTCAATCTTTATCTAGCAAAAAAACAACTTGGAATTCTGCTTACAAGCCTTACTTAAATAGGCTCCAAAAAATCACTAGAGATAAAAGTCAAGATTTAAATGAAAAAATATTCTTTGATGTATTAAAAAGCTATAAGGAAAATAGTAGAAGTAGAAAACAATGTTCTTCTTCATTAGGCGTTTTTGCTCGTCATCTGAATATAGACTTACCAAAAAGTTGGAAACAAGCTGCGGCTGGTTATGGAATTAAAAAATATAATTTTCGTTCTTTACCTGATGATAAGAAAATAAAAGAATTATTGAATTTAATTCCTAATAAAAAGTGGCGCTTAGTTTATGGAGTTATGGCTACATATGGCTTACGAAACCACGAAGTTTTTTTCTCTGATTATTCATCTCTAGGTAAAAATGGAGATAAAATTTTAAGGGTTTTGCCAAATACGAAAACAGGTGAACATCAAGTATGGCCATTTCACCCTGAGTGGGTTGATTTTTTTGGATTAGATCAAATTTCAGAAATTAGCGATAATCTACCAAAAATAAATCTTGATTTAAAATCTACAACTCTTCAACAAGTAGGTCGAAGAATATCTGAGCAATTTAGAAGATATAAACTACCTATTACTCCATATGATCTTAGACATGCTTGGGCCATAAGAACTATTCATATTGGATTGCAAGATACGGTATCAGCAAGAATGATGGGGCACTCAGTTTCCATACACAATAAAACCTATCATCACTGGATAACTAGGAGAGATCAACAAAAGGCCGTCGATGCTGCTCTAGCAAAGCGTATAAATATAAAATATTAAAAATAAATATTTAAAAATTATTCATCTTTAAATATATATTCCTTATGATTAATGGCATATATAATCAATAACATGCCATCAGTTGAAAGTGCAAAAGACAATAATGAAATAATAAACTTAGATGAAAGTACAATTGAAATTGGTATGGGAGGTTATTTAAAGCAAACAACGAATGAAAAGATCTATCAAGAAAGAATGAAAAAGAGAAAGGAAATACAACAAAAAAGATTAGATATAAGAAACAAAGAAAAAGGACTTATAATTGTATTTACTGGCAATGGAAAAGGCAAAACAACATCAGCTCTTGGCTTGGCTTTGAGAACTCTTGGACATGGAAAAAATGTAGCAATTGTTCAATTTATCAAAGGTGGTTGGACTCCAGGAGAATTAAATGCTCTTAAATTCTTTGGAGATGCCGTAAAATGGCACTCTTATGGAGAAGGGTTTACATGGGAAACTCAAGATAGGAACAGAGATAAACAACTAGTTCAGAAATCTTGGGATAAAAGTTTATCTTACTTAAAGAACAAATCTTATAAATTAGTCATTCTTGATGAAATAAATATTGCTATAAAGCTTGGATACATATCTACAGAAAAAGTTATCCAAGGTATTAAATCCAGACCATTTCTGACTCATGTAGTTTTAACTGGGAGAGATGCCCCCGAAACACTTATTAAATCTGCAGATCTTGTCACTGAAATGAAACTTTTACATCATCCATTTAAAGAGCAAGGCGTAAAAGCTCAAGAAGGGATTGAATATTAAGAAAGCCTAATAAGATTTAGTTAAATCATTCTCAATACATTGAGTACATTGAATCAGAATTGACAGACCACTAATAAGTATTGCCCTATGTACTATAGGTTCTTTCCAGCTAGATTCATCTTTAACAATCTGATCTAAAGCAGAAAGGGTTAATCTGGCCATTAAATCACTTTTCATTTAAAAACATCCAAAAAAGTTGATTTAATTAGTTCTATACAATCGAAGATCAAATTAAATAGCTAGCAAACCAAAACAGAAATAAAGCTGTCTACAACTATCTTGCTACTGTCAATTAGTTTTGAATAATAAATGACTTACGCTAGAGCACTCATAAAACTCAGTGGTG
>CETG01097801.1_pt1 | contig 19048 bp, 18 predicted proteins | sample 361471 | NCBI WGS metagenome assembly CETG01 (sample SAMEA2622696, study PRJEB7988) | marine metagenome | isolation source: saline water (ENVO:00002010), including | reverse complement strand
CTCCCCATTCCTGAATAGAATTAGCGCGGGAATTCCCCTGATGCCAAACCTCCCTGAAGTAAGAGGATTGACATCTGTATTCACCTTCGCGATCGTAATCTCCCTTTCCTCAGCAATCTGTGATAGGACCGGTCCAACCATTCTGCATGGTCCACACCATGGTGCCCAGAAATCCGCTAGAACCCACTCATCGCTCTTTGTTGTTACATCAAAGTCAGTATCACCAGTATCGACAACCTTGCCCATTATTCCACCTATTCCTATGGGTTGTTTCCCACCCTATCAACATGTGTGTTAATGGTTAGTTTGGATTAGAAGGTATTGAGAACCGTCACCCCTTCCTAATCGGTGAGGAGAACATGGAAATCACACCTAGCATACTCACTGCAGACTTCTGCAGGCTGGGAGAAACTATCGATGAGGCACTAGATGCTGGAATTGGTTGGCTGCACATGGACGTCATGGACGGAAATTGGGTTGTCAATCGCACAATCACTTTCGGACCCGCATTGATCAGATCTGTCAGAGAAAGAGTTGGCCCAGAGGTGTTCATAGATTGTCACTTGATGATTACAAATGCCGAGGAGACATGGGAGCAATATGCAAACGCTGGTGTCGATATGGTGATTGCACACTTAGAGGCAGTCGATGACTTCCCAAAACTGATTTCCGAATTGCACGAATCAGGTGTCCAGTCCGGTTGTGTGATAAACCCAGACACCCCAATTGACGGTATTCTACCTCTCCTTCCTGAACTTGACTTGGTTCTGGTTATGTCAGTAGTACCGGGGAAGGGCGGCCAATCATTCATCCCCGAAGTAGAGGGCAAGGTGAGGTCACTCCGCAAGGAAATCAACTCTCAGATTGAAAATGGAGGTCGGGAGACAAAACTGATGATCGACGGAGGGATAAAGGATCACAATGCGGCATTGGTATCCGAGTGGGGAATAGATATTGCAGTAGTCGGCTCAGGACTAATCAACAACAAAGCATCAATCCGAGAGAATCTTGCTTCCATCACAAACTCTCTCGAAATCTAATTTATATCCAAACCTATACTTCCGCGTTCAATGGTAACAGTAGAGTGGATGAGGCAGGAGATTCTCAAGGTCGTACCCGATGCAATAGTCGAAGCTACCGATTTGCATGGCTCGGGTGACCATTTCCATGTTAGAGTGATATCAGAAAGCTATGAGGGAGTATTGCCACTTCAGAGGCAGAAACCAATACTGAGCCACTTCAAGGAGTACATTTCCAACAACACAGTCCATGCTCTAGACCTGAAATGCATGACTCCAGAGCAAGCCGAATCAACCACTCAAACTGCTTTCGACCCACATGGTCAAGAGCATGAGTTCTATGGGGTGCATATCCGCAGACCTAGGGAGGAGTAACCGAGATGAGTTTTGACTGGACACCAGAAGAGCTGCAACAAGTCGTTGACGACAATAAAATTGTGATCTTTATGAAGGGCACAGCTGACCACCCGCAGTGCGGTTTTTCTGCAAGAGGGGCGCAGATTTTGAGCACTGTAATCGCAGAGCTAGGGATTGAGACCTTTGCCTGTGTCAATGTTCTACTTGACCCCAGGGCGAGACCTGCATTGAAGGACTGGTCAGATTTCCCAACCATTCCTCAAATTTTCATTAATGGCGAACTGATTGGTGGCTCAGATATTGTTCTGGAGATGTATCAGTCTGGAGACCTACAGAAGATTCTTGCCCCAGAGTGAGGTATTGGATGTCTACGCCGGACGATGACCGGCGAATCATGCTGATTGCTCTGTTCGGAGCGACGTTTCTCTCATTCGCACCTTTGTTGTATGTTCGTTCCGATACACCCCCAGTAACAGGGGCTTTCTTCCGGATGCTGTATGCCATCCCTATCCTTATGTTCCTTGTATGGTACTTGAACAGGGATGACCCGAGGGTAACAAGGGATAGGTTGCTCGCCTTTTCTGCAGGCTTGCTTCTGGCAATAGACTTCGTCGGCTATCACAGTGCAATTGACTACATAGGGACTGGAATTGCAACCCTGATTGGCAACTCCCAGGTGATAATAGTGACACTGGCTAGTTGGTGGATGTTTGGTGAACGACCCAACCGGATGATTCTACTCGCTCTTCCAATGGTAATGCTCGGCCTCATGTTCACTTCTGGAATATGGGACGATGAACCATATGGGGACGATCCGATCAAGGGAGTTCTGGGAGGAATAGTTGCAGCTATTTTCTACTCTTCATTTCTTATCCTTTACAGATTCTCGAACAGGGTCCAAGCTCCATCTGTCAATCTTCAATTGGATGCTACCGCAGGGGCTGCAACCGGGCTTCTAATCGTCGGAATACTGCCTCTCTCTAGACTTGACATAGAACCGATTGACTTCTCGATCACTTGGCCTGGACACGGTTGGATTATCTTGCTCGCTGTCTCATGCCAGGTAATTGGGTGGATTGCAATCACGTACGCTCTACCAAGACTTCCAGCAGCTCATACCTCATTCGCCGTCCTTCTCCAACCCGTTCTGACTATTCTCTGGGGAGTAATTATTCTCTCTGAGAAACCATCAATTCAACAGATTGGAGGCATGTCCCTGATATTCATAGCAATTATTGCAGTAACTATGTTCGGCAAAGCTGAGACCAATAGATTCGATGCAAAGTGAAGCCATCCGGCCGACTCAGTAAGGTGTACAGGAGAGAGATAAATGCGAGGGGATGGGATGCACTCAGCGAGAACCTTTCGTCCTGTACGGTGTGACCAGAAAGGCGGCAATAGTTAATCGTTGTGAGAATTTTGCTCTTTCACTATGGTTTTCCATAATTATGATTTCACTCTACTGTCAAAATCTCTGGACCGCCTTCAGTGATGAAAACAGTATGCTCAAACTGCCCTACTTTCCCTCTATCTACGTCTCTCAGAGCACTATAGATCTCAAGGAACCTGATAGAATTCAACTTCTTGACAAGAGCCTTCCATTTCCTCTTCAGTGACTCATCGTCCTCTTCTGGAAACGGTTTGCTGAGAAGTGGGAATGCCCACCTTTCTGCAAATGGAAGGGTGCTATATCGCTCTTCGATATATCTTGCCATGGTGGCTCCAAGGGGCTTCAACTTCCCTTTTGAGAGTGCCTTCCTTATCCTAACGTCACCTGTTACACGAAGAATATTGGATGAATCGGCAGGCGGGACATTTTCTATCATGCCACTCTTTCCTGTGGTGTTGAATGGCTCAATTGCATACACCCCCCCTGCTTCGACTTCACCTTTGTAGCCAGGGTTGTTCGGACCACACGCATACATTGGAATGGATACTCCTGAGTGTAGGTTCCACCTCTCCATCTTGTGCCCACTTAGATTCCGGATCGGCTCAAAACCAGCATCTACTGATGCTTGCTGCGCGGCTTCCCCAATCACATGCCAAGGAGTTCCAGGGTGCATCTTCTCAATGGCTGCGTCCCTGGCTTCTTTGGCCGCTCTAATTTGCTCAGTGTGCTCTCCCCCGTTTCCAACCTCGATAGTTAGAGCATTGTCGCCCAACGCTCCTTTGATGTGAACCCCAACGTCGAGCTTGACTAGATCTCCTTTCTGGAAGACCATCTCTTCGTCAAAGCCCTCAGGAGGGCTCAGCTCGGTGTTGGATGTATAATGAGCAGCCATTTCGTTAACTGAGATTGTCACGGGGAAGGCAGCCTTACCACCATGTCTCCTGATGAATCTCTCAGCAGAGTCTATTACTTCTGACCACTGCTTCCCAGCAACAATCTCTCCCTTGATTCCCTCAAGCGTCCTTCTGGCAACGTGCCCCGCGTCTCTCCATTGCTTCAAGTCCTCCTCTTCCACCATGCAAAAATCTCCTTGGAACTAATCTTACCCTCTCTAACTACCTCTATACTCAGTGACTCAGTCGAATCGCAGACCGTATGCCATGCTATCAAAGTACTGGGCAGACCTCCTTGACATAACCCATCAACCCCCAATACAGTATGTTCCGAGGTGCATAGAGAATCTGCGGCCGCGATGCAGTCTAACAAGGGTTCTTCACCCGTCTGGTTTGCACTGGTGGCCGTCAATGGGCCAGTCATGAGTAGCAGTTCTCTGGCTATTGGGTCTGAGACCACGCGAACAGCCACGCCCTTAGATCCTAGACGAAAGTCCATCTCTTCCTTCGGATTGAGAACTATGGTTAGAGACCCCTCAGGAAACGCATCTAGAATTTCGTGCACGTCATCTGGGACCTCAACTATCTCTCTGGCTTGACTAAGATTGGCAACTCCCAGACTCACAGGCGCATTCCTTGGTCTGCTTTTTATGTCAAACAACGCATCTAGAGCTCCCGGCTCCGGGATGCAACCGAGTGCGGGAAGTGTGGATGTTGGATAGACGATGCAATTCCCAGAACGAACCCACTGCACGGCGTCTTCCATGACCCCACCTATCTGATGTGCCTTCTACTTCCAGGAGGCAGGGAAGCAGAGTGAGCAACAATTGTCCCCACACGAAGATCAAGATTTGACTGATGGGTGTGCCTTTGTGAAATTCTGGCTATCTCATAGATTCCGAAGTATAGGTTCAATACGGGAATTAGATATAGCAACTTTCCTGATGCCCTCCTGTCCCACATGTCACTGCTTACAGAATCCCCATTGTCCTTCACAATTGCAATACCCAGCAACTTCTGTCCTAGCGATCTAGAGAAAACCAAACCTGTCACCCTCCAGTAAAGCCAGTGACTGGCAAGCAATATGGCAGCGAATGCTACAGAGTAGTGGAACTCAGAAGATGCCCACAGTGTCAAATTTAGTGCATTCGCCACCATCCCTGCAGTTGATAGGTTCAGTACCGAGTATACGAGTGTGACATCAATCACAAAGGCCACCAATCTCCTTGCCCAAGAGGCAAGGATCGCTCCATCCGGAACCGACCAATGGTCATTTTCCTGCGAAACAATTGCCTTCGCCAGCGTTCCTCCGCCATGGATTGAGATTGGAGAGTCATGATCGCTCATTCATGCACCTCATGCAGTACCCAGGAGATGCCATGCCTCAAGTTTACGACTCCTCACATGCTCGATCCAAGATCTCCAATCATCATCATGCCTCAGTGTATCCGGATTCCCGATAACCACAAGACCTCTTTTAGATCTCGTTAGTGCTACGTTTAATCTTCTTCGATCAGAGAGGAAACCGACATTTCCTTCCGAGTTAGATCGAACACAAGAGAAGATGATCACATCCTTCTCTCTGCCTTGGTATCCGTCCACAGTCCTTACTTCGACACCCATCATCGACTCTGGAAGTATGTCTCTAATCGCCCTAACTTGTCCAGCATATGGGGTCACAATCCCAATGTCAGTGAGGTCAAGACCGCCATCGTCCACAAATCCCATCAGAATTTTCACCACCCATGATGCTTCGGCTGCGTTCTCCTTTGAGGCCCCATCAGGTGAAAGCAACTCATCCCCATCGACTGGAAGGAACGCCAAAGGCGAGTCCCAGTTCGGCCAAAGCATTCCTGGAGGGGCCACTCTTTCAGACTCCTTCACCCCATCCTCAAGCATTCCTCCATAGAACTGCGAATTAGGGAATTCAGAAATCGAAGGGTGCATTCTATACTGTGTGTTGAGCAGCAGAGGCTTGATTCCCATCCCTACCAATCGTTCGAATAGAGACCGATTCAAACCCCCCCTCTCAGCCCGTCTAGAGATTACAGTAGGGGGCAGTTGTTTGTGATCACCAACCAACACAACCTGCCTGGCCCCTTTCACAATGGGCACCAATGAAGCAGGCTCAGTAGCCTGGGTCGCCTCATCAATTAGAACTCGGGCAAATCTTCGCCCATCGAGTAACTCGTGTCCAGAACCAATGCAAGTACAACAAAGAACCTGAGCCCTGTCTAGTATGTCATCTCGAATTTGCCTTTCGAGCCTTTTGACTTCTTTCCAGCCCCTGCTAAGGTCTCTGTGTGCCAGGCCTTTTTCCTTCCCACCTCTCATCCCCTTGATTCTCCTAGACAACTTCTCGTTCCTCTCAATCTCTTCCACCAGTTCTCTATTCAATTCGTGACTTTCCATTCTAGCATCCATCGTAGCGTTTCTCAGACTCTCCCTAACCTTAACTGGCTGCCCCAGTCTCACTGCCCTGACACCTCTTTCTAGCAAACCCTCCAGTAAATTGTCAACAGCAACATTTGAGTCCGCTACTGCAAGAACAGTACCGGTGTCTAGAATCGCCCAGTTCTCTAGAATTCTAACTGCAGTGTGAGTCTTACCCGTTCCAGGAGGTCCTTGAATCAATGTCAGCCTACTGCTTATCGCACTCTCTGCAGCATCCCTCTGAGCCTTATTCATGTCACTAGGCAACACGGCTCTTTTTTGCTTCACTCCCCCTAACTCTGGAATTAGTGAGGCAGTTCCAACTGGATCGTGAACTAGGCCTAGAAGCAATTCTCTGAGAGGGGCACTCCCATCTTCCTCGAAAATAGAATTTAGCGCGTCCCTCATTCTGTCGAATGCAACCCTATTTGCGCCTCTATCAATCCGCCATGTCCCCTTGCGAAGACCCTGCGGCGCTTCAGGAAGGACTACCCTAATCGAGTTCCTGCTTCTATTGCTAACTATGGCCTCAATCGGCTTCTCAGTGAGGGGGCTACCTCTGCTAAGCATCACTATGTCACCCTGTCTGAAACGATGGGAGCCCAGGTTTTTCCCGGCCCCCTGCCGAAGCCTAATGATTTGCTGTCCGAATAACCAACCATCTGTCTTGGCATTCAGTCCGAATAGTGCAATTCCATGGGCTTCCAACTTCTTATCTGACCAATTCCTGAGTCTCTCTTCGGTCATCTCTAGCTCATCATCCAACTCCCAACGGATCAGACTCAGGTAAGCTTCGTGATGGTCCTGGCTCCTTTTGAACCGACTCGGAACCGTTTTCTCAGAGTCGCCCACGTGAGGCCGTCTAACCCTGACCCTATCACGGTTACTTGCCGTACGCTAGTTACAGTAAAACAAACCATTCCCAGTGATAGTTAAACGTTCATCACTGTCGAAAGGAAATGCTGGGGGGACGGGAGTGGTATTTGACAGGTTTAAGTCATGGAGTAATTCTAGTTCCAAGGGCATCACTTGCCCTTCCTGCCAGCATTTGAATCAAGAGGGAACCAAGGTTTGTACGAGGTGCTACTACCAGATAGATAGACCTTCATTCCAACAGGGCACAGGACTTGGAGAAGACGAGTCGACAGACCTATTGGATCAACTGATGAGTGAGATACAGGAAAATGAAGACGAGAATGAGCCAATCGCTCCTTCATTTGCATTTGACGACTTAACCGTAGAAGTATCTCAATATGGGGAAGGGGATGAAGTCCAGTTGGACAGAAACCCAGATTTTGATTTGTTCACACCCGCCTCAGAAGAAATCGACGAAGAGTATGAACTTACAGCAGATGATATCCCTCAATTTGTTCAGAAATTCGAAGTCCCCAGCAACCCAATCGAGCAGGAAGAGGAATTGGACACCAGAACGATTGAATTAATCCAGCCAAATGCTGAGACCCCAGAATTCACCCAACCGATTAATCCAAGCGAAATTATCGAGGCAAACGAAATCGGCTCTCAAGAAAATGAATCTGTGAGTGTACAGGAGAATGACTTTGATGGAGACGGAAAGGTAGACGAATTCGAGGAAGCATTTGCGAGAGGAGACTCCTCATTAACCAATAAACAACCAATTCCACCTGCTCCATCGATACCGATTCCGAAACTTCCTGCCGTCCCAATCCAAGAAGAAAAGGAGACGACTACTATCGAAAGTCAAGCTCAACTACCGACCGCTCCAGTCCTCCCGTCCGCGGAACCATCTTCTGATCCAATGCATCAGAAAGATCCTTCTTTCTGGCCATGGCAGCAACAGGAAGAATGGCCCGTTCCAGAGATAATCAAACAGCTTCAGGCAGCCTTTAGATCCGCAAAAGAGCAAAACAAAGCACAGACAACCGTCCTTCTCGACGAAGTGGGACCTCACTTGGGGAATAGGACTTCCTTGATCTATTCCGTCGGTAAGCTCCTGATGTCAATTGGAAGGAATACGGAGGCACAAAGGATGGTTGAATTAGCCTACGAATATAACCCAGAAGACCCAGACGTAGCCCGAGCAAAGGAGAAACTGACTTCATAACCAAGTCATGATACGCAGGACTGATGCGATGGAGCTCGTCCCCCAAGGCTATGCACAGGAGGGCAACCTCATCCATCCGGGTCGACGAAGGATTGGTTCTTAGGCCAGCATCAAAGTCACACATTCCCGATATCGTCGAGGCATTTGAAGAAACTTGGCCAGACGTCATTAGAGCTATGCCTTGGATAAATCCAGACAACGAAATTAGGCCGCAGATTGAGGATTTTATCTCAGATACTGAACGAAAGGGGCGCACAGGCCTCCTCCATCATTGGATAATGATACGGCCATGGGATGGATACGTTATCGGATTGATCGGCTTCGATAGGGTGACACGATCTGACAGAGCTACATGGAACTTGGGATATTGGGTTCGCAGTTCTGAGCAGCGCCATGGGTATGCTCGGAGGAGTATTGATGCAGCCTTGGGATGGTTGGGCCAGGTAGGAGAGATAGTTGTCGAGGTAAAGGTCGACCCCAACAACGCCCCGGGCTCCAAGACGGTGATTAGAACGGTCAGGAAGTGGAAGGGAGAGAGATGCGTATCCGGCGACTCCGCAATCACAGTAGCAGGTGTTAGGACGATGCACGAGTGCCACCTCATAGAATTGGGACCGGGCTCATCCCCCCTTTGAGCAGATTAGAACGACGACCCATTCAAAAAACACGCCTTGGCTGGTGATTCTGCCCTGCGGGGCAGTAGTGAAGACATGACTCCAAACAAACCTCGCCAGACCCTCCCTGATTTGGACCCAGAAGAGACCGATGAATGGCTCGAGTCATTGAGGACCGTAACATCTTCCTCTGGAAGCTCGAGAGCCCGAATCCTCCTTCAGGAGATTATGTCCGAGGCTACAACTCTTGGTATTGATATCTCCACTTCAAGAACGCCATATCTGAACTCAATTTCTATCGAGCAGCAAAAACCATACCCCGGAAATCTGGAAATTGAGAAGAAGATTCAGAATAATATTCTCTGGAACGCGGCAGTGATGGTATCAGATGCAAATAGGAGGATGGATGGAATCGGCGGACACATCTCCACTTACGCCTCTAGCTCCACATTGTACGAAGTTGGTTTCAACCACATCTTCAGAGGTAAGGACCACAATGGGATTGGAGATGCCCTATACATCCAAGGTCATGCCAGTCCGGGAATCTACTCTCGAGCATTCCTGGAGGGCAGAATTACTAGAGAGCAAATCTCAAACTTCAGACAGGAAGCCTTCGAAGACGGGGTTTCTTCATACCCACACCCTCGTCTAATGCCCGAATTCTGGGAGTATCCAACGGTCTCCATGGGACTCGGTCCACTTGGTGCTGTGATGCAAGCTAGATTCTGGAAGTACCTTCACCAGCGAAATCTAGCTGACACCTCTGAGAGTCGCGTTTTTGCTTTCCTAGGGGATGGAGAGATGGATGAACCAGAGGCAATTGCCTCCATAGCAGTAGCCGGTAGAGAGCAGCTGGATAATTTGGTTGTCGTTGTAAATTGCAATCTCCAGAGATTGGACGGTCCCGTCCGAGGGAACTCCAGTATAATCCAAGAGTTGGAAGGGCTATACAGAGGAGCGGGTTGGACGGTGATCAAGGTCATTTGGGGTTCTGGGTGGGACAGAGTGTTCCAACTAGACCCAAACGGCGAGTTATTGGAGAAGATGGAGACAATCACAGATGGGGATTGGCAACGACTCAGTACCCTATCAGCTAGTGATTTCCGAGATGAGTTGTTCTCTGGTAGCGAGTCTCTACTGGCATTGGGCAAATCAATCTCCGATACAGAAATCGAGCAATTGACCAGAGGGGGTCACGACCCAACCAAGGTGTATTCTGCTTACCAGGCGGCACTTTCAGCCAACGGACCCGCGGTAATTCTTGCACATACCGTAAAGGGATGGGGAATCGACTCATTCGAGGGGAGAAACTCAACACACCAGAAGAAGAAGATGAGTCTGGAGGATCTAGTTTCTTATCGTGACGCACTTGACCTTAACTTGGATGATTCCAGTCTGGAGGATGACCCATTCGTGACTCTGGAAGAAGAGTCAGATGAGATGGAGTATTTGTTAGACCGAAGAAAACAACTCGGGGGACTGCTCCCTTCTAGGAGACCTGTCCAAATTAAGGAAGATCTTCCAGACGGGGAAACATATGGGGCATTCGATGGTGGCACCCCTGAGGGTCAGAAGGTATCCACCACCATGGCCTTCGTTCGATTATTGAGAAACCTATTGAAGTCAGAGATAGGAGACAAGGTAGTCCCCATCATCCCAGATGAAGGCAGAACGTTCGGCATGGACCCACTTTTCAGCGAGTTTGAGATTTTTGCATCAAAGGGGCAGAGGTACACTCCAGTAGACCACAAAATGCTACTGAATTACAAGGAATCTGAATCTGGACAGGTTCTTCAGGAGGGAATCTCGGAGGCAGGAGCAATAGCATCATGGATTTCTAGCGCCACATCATACTCTCACGCTAACTCCCCAACAATTCCATTCTACACATTCTACTCAATGTTCGGTTTCCAGAGAGTAGGGGATCAGATATGGAGTGCTGCCGATGCCAGAGCTCGAGGCTTTCTCATGGGTGCAACTGCAGGACGAACTACATTGAATGGAGAAGGATTGCAGCATCAAGACGGCCACAGTCTCCTTATGGCCTCTGCAGTCCCTCACTGTCGAGCATGGGATCCCGCTTACGCGTACGAACTAGCAACAATAATCAGACATGGCATCAATGAGATGTGGGGCGATAATCTGGATGTGTTCCATTACATCATGCTGTATAACGAGAATCAACAGCAGATGCCAAAACCGCCAAATTCAGATGAGGGAATAATCAGAGGAGCCTATCTTTTCGAAGAGTTAGATGGGGATGGCCCCAAGGTAAGATTGCTTGGTTCCGGACCAATACTGAATCTAGTAAGAGAGGCTGCGGCGGAACTATTGCGAGATCATGGAATAGGGTCTGAAGTTTGGTCGGTAACCTCCTATGGAGAACTCCGAAGAATTGGAATGGATCACGAGAGGAAGAAGCGACTCGATCCTGGAAACCAATCGAAACCGTACGTTTCCGATTGTTTTGGAGATGAAACCCCAACCATCGCAACATCAGATTTCATCTCCTCAGTTCCTGAGATGATTCAGAGGTGGGTTGGTGGACGCTACGTCGTCCTAGGTACAGATGGATTCGGACGCTCAGATTCTCGAGTAGCACTACGCAGATTCTTCGAAATAGACACAAATAGCATTGTCATAGCCGCGCTTTCCGCATTGGAGCAGGATGGGGCCTTGCCATCCGGAACTGTAGAGAAAGAAATGAAGACGAGGGGAGTCTCATCCCAAAGGATAGACAAGACCGAGTGATTCTATGGGCAGGTTCAGGAGATTCTTGGGATTCACGGCAAGATGGCTCCCATGGGTGGCAACTGGAGCCGCTGCAACTTATCGACGACTCCCCGATAAATCTCAGAATGAAATCAAAGAAGTGGCAAAGGAGCCCAGCAAGTGGGGTGAATCCATAGAGAAGGCATGGGATACATCAAAAATTGGCGCTGAGCACTTCAAGCGGACCTCGGGCATACTCGCTAGAATCCTAATCGGACGAAGGGTTAGTCGGAAGGAGAGAATTCAGGCCAAAGACGACTTAGCAGCATTGAGCTTGGTTGTACCTCCTCTTAGGGTCTTTATGATTCCCGGCAGCCAAGTGCTCCTAGGAATTATGGCCAGAGTAACACCATGGCGGTTTGTGCCAGATGATTGGGTCCCGATTAATGCACTGAAGAAAGTCAGGGCAGGAGAATCAAACTCTCTAGATGAAGAAAGCAGCTTGGTTCGAAGACTCTTGAGAAGATAGCCTATTCAACCATTGTAATATTTGAAAGGAAGTAGTTGTGCTTCAAGGCATCACCTAGACTAATCCAGTCGGGAACCTCGCCTCTGAAGTCATCATACCTATGTCCAGGAATGAGCCTCCATTCCTGAGGAAGCTCTTGGAGGATTTCTTTAGCCCGAATCAGACTCCTCTGCTGGGCTTTGGGATTGCCTCCAGGGAGATCCACTCTCCCTGCACTCCTTACGAACAGCAAGTCACCAGCATGGTAGACCCCATGCCCATGGAATGTAACATGCCCAGGAGCATGTCCCGGCGAATGAGTCACAGTGAGACAAATTGAACCTGCGGACCAATCAACACTCTCCCCGGGTTCACTTATCCAAGTATTTGTGAAGTCTACATTTCTGAACACTATGTGACCCAGTAAGTTAGGAACACGGGCATCCTCATGACCCCAGACTTCTAGATTCGGAAACCTCTTGATCATCCCAGGGTAACCAGCCGCGTGATCTCTATGTGTGTGAGTATAGAGTAGATGAGTTGGCTCCAAACCTTCCTCCTCAAGCTTCGCTATCCATTTTTCTGCATCATATGGATCTATGATTGCAACGGTCCCAGTTTCTCTGTCAACAAAGGCCGTATTCATATTCATGAGTGACCCCATTTGAGTAACCCAAACCTCTACTCCATCTTCCCAAATTGCCGAGTGAAACTCTCCGTCTGATAGCATTATCTTCTCCGAAGCAGACATCAAACAAAGTCGTAATGCATATACAAGCCATACTCAGCGGTGTGTCTGAGTAAATGGCATACGACCCACAAGAGCTAGAATCGCGTTGGCAGAAGGAATGGTCAGATGCAGGCGTCTTCGAAGCTGAAATAGACGAGTCCAAGCCCAAGTTCTACTGTCTAGAGATGTTTCCATATCCATCCGGACATATGCACATGGGGCACGTTAGAAACTACTCCATAGGGGACGCAATGGCACGCTTTCAGAGGCTAATGGGCAAGAACGTACTCTATCCAATGGGGTACGACTCTTTTGGAATGCCCGCTGAGAATGCTGCCAAGAAAGAGGGCGGACACCCAAATGAAGTCACCCACAGCAACATCTCAAGCATCCGTTCAGATCAGGAAAGGATGGGCTACTCATACGATTGGCGTAGAATACTAGCTACTTCAGACGTCGATTACTATCGCTGGAATCAGGAGATGTTCCTCACACTAAACGAAAAGGAGATGATAGAAAGAAGAATGGCCCCGGTTAATTGGTGCGTGGACTGTGACACCGTCTTGGCAAATGAGCAGGTCAAGAACAACAGGTGCTGGAGGTGTGGCTTGGAAGTAGTTCAGAGAGACATGGCCCAATGGTTTGTAAGAATGACAGAGTATTCCGATGAGTTACTAGATGAACTAGACAGCATATCATTCCCAGATAACGTCAAGGCAATGCAGAGAAACTGGATTGGTCGTTCTCAAGGGGCTCATATCGACTTCCCGGTTGCAGACTCTGACTCACAAATAGGAGCGTTTACCACTAGGCCCGATACAATTTTCGGAGTCACCTTCGTTACACTATCCCCCGAGCATCCACTTTGTGAGGAGTTGTGCTTGGGAACCGAATGGGAGAAAGGATGGAGAAACCTCAGGGACGAATGCTCTAGGATGTCAGAATTTGAGAGAATCAACATGCTGAAGGAAAAGAAGGGAGTATTCCTAGGAAGGTATGCAATCAATCCAATGAATGGCGAAAAGATTCCCATTTACGCAGGAAACTTCGTGGTTGCTTCATATGGGACGGGAGCGGTAATGGCAGTCCCAGGACACGATCAGAGAGACTTCGATTTTGCCAAAACCTACAATCTCGAAATTAGGCAAGTTCTGCAAGAAAAGGAGAACAAAAAACCCTCTTCGCCACTTTCCATGGCATTTGAAGGATATGGGCCAATGATCAACTCATCAGTTGAGGGGTTCGACGGGCTCTCTGGAGAAGACGCGAAGAATGCAGTTATTGCTGCTCTTGAGAAGAAAGGATCCGGCTATGGGACCGTGGAGTACAGACTCAAGGACTGGCTTCTGAGCAGACAGAGGTTCTGGGGAACCCCAATCCCCATGATTCATTGCGAGTCCTGTGGAGTCGTCCCTGTTCCCAGAGAAAAACTACCAGTAGAGCTCCCCCTAGACGTTGTCTTCACTGAGGATCAGAGTGGGAACCCACTAGAATCACACAAACCCTTTGTTCAAACTATCTGCCCTTCCTGTGGGGGAGAAGCAAAGAGAGAGACAGACACAATGGATACATTTTACGACTCTTCATGGTACTTCATGAGATTCTGTGACGCAAATAACGAGGAATCTCCATTCGACCGCGATGCAGTGGATTATTGGATGGGCGATGGCGTAGATCTCTATATCGGAGGGATTGAACACGCAGTGATGCACCTTCTATATGCCCGATTCTTTACAAAATTCACCAGAGACTCCGGGATGAATGAAGTTGGGGAGCCGTTTGGCAGGTTAGTATGCCAGGGGATGCTCAACGCACCAGCCCCATTCTGCGTGGATTGCAACTCTGAGTACCATGTCGACAATTTTGATTCGGATTGCCCCTCCTGCGGAAAAGCCCTCTCCAGCCGGTCAGCAAAGATGAGCAAGTCCCTAGGAAACACAGTTAGCCCAGAGGAGATGGTCTCTAGGTTCGGAGCAGATACAGTCAGGCTATTCATTCTCTTTGGAGCAAATCCGGAGGCAGGAATGGATTGGTCAGACAGCGCTCTAGAAGCAAATCACCGTCAGATGTTTTCTCTTATTGATGCAGTTGATGCAGCATTAGAATTCTCAGACTCCCCTTCAAAGATTGATGGTTGGTTAATGTCCAGAATGCGGGTGAATCAGAAGAAGTGGATTGAAGCTATGTCTGAAGTCAGCCTTCGAGAGGGAGTGATGGTCAGTCACTTCGAGATGTTAACAGATTGGCATTGGTACCTGCGAAGAGGCGGGTGTGATCGACTAACTGCAATGAAATTCTTGGAGGGTTGGATACCTATGCTAGCACCCGCTACTCCTCACATTGCCGAAGAATTTTGGAGGAAAATTGGTCGAGATGAAATGCTCGCAGCGTTTGTTATGCCTATCATGAAAATTGACTCTAACGATATTCGAACACTGGCTCTCGAAAATTACGTCAGAGAAATCATCTCTAGCGGTAGAAATCTCAGAACTCTTGCAGAAAGACATTCTGATAATGAAATTACTAAGGTGGTGATCCAAACTTCTCCAGAATGGAAATCAGACTTAGCATCACAGGCAATTAGTCTGCAAAGAGAAGGTTTTGATTTCAAAGAAAAGGGACAATCCCACGTCAAGTCACTAGAGGTATTCAAGGACGAGTCCACAAGAGGAGAAGTATTTCAGACTTGGAACTCCATCACAATAGGAGGGAAGAAGAATAGAGGGAGAATCCACACTTGGACAGAAGGAGAGAGGAAACTAATCTCAGAGGGAATTAACGAGGCCGAAGTCATCAAGGAGAACTCTGATTTCATTGAGTCTTCCTTAGAGGTAGAATCAGTCGAGGTATTCACTGCAGGGGAAGCCGAAGATGTTGGAGGAAAGGCCAGAATATCATTTCCCCTAGAACCGGGAATAGCATTTGTCTAGGTGAACCATGACTCCTGGAAAATCCGATATCGTCCTTTTCGACGATCAATGCAACAAATGCAATAGGTGGGCAGAATTCATCAGAAGAAGAAATCCAGAATCAAGCATCACTCTAATCGGACAAAATAGTCCGCAAGGTGTAGAAATGATGAAAGCGATACCTAAGAGGCTTGAAGGAATCGACTCTATTTTCCTAATTTCAAACGGAGGGAGGTGGTTTTCGAAGAGCGCAGCTATATGGAGAGTATGTGGAAAACTTAGATTTCCATGGCCTATCGCTTCAGTGATCTCACTGATGCCATGGCCGATTCGTGACTACTTCTACGATGTCTACGCCAGAATGAGGAAGTAGTCGTTCACTCGGTGGGTTCATGGGGCTCCAACATCTGGCACGACCATTGAGTGAAGACGAGAGTGCCAAGCGACGCCGAGGGCGTCGGAGGCGCCGCCGACGCCCGAGGAAGGAAAGCAGCCTTCCGAAGGAGAATGGCAGAGGCGCCAAATCAGAGGAAATAGAGAGAGCCCTAGCGAGGTTTACCGCTAATCCCAGGCCAATGGGGATTCCAAAGGAAATCAACCCGCCCCCTGAGAAAGTCGAAATCAAATGGAAAACTAAAGCAGTCACCAAGGAAGTACAAAGCAAGGCCGGAAAAATAGCATGTATTCCCGGGGAATTCGGCTTCCTTCCTGAGGAAAGGGTTCAGGAGATTGCTGAAAAACTCGAAGGTTTGCCCATATCCCTAGAACAGGCTCTCTCACTAAGGGCAGCACTAAATCAGGAAAAGAGCGTATACTCTCACTCAAAATTGATGCGCAGATCCAATGAACTCAGCAGAAGGTACGACTCCGGAGAAAGCGTGATTTCACTCTCCAAGAGGTTTGATGCCCCTCCAGTAAATACCTTCAGAGCCATTCTTACTGGCCGAGGATGGACAAAGACCAGAATCAAGGACACACTAAACAAGAACCCATCTAAGCTAAACAAAAGGGATAGAGAACAGTTCGAACTAGCAGAATCAGTAGATAGGGTCAGCTCTGTAAACCAAACCGAGACACAGACCGCAGCCGAGGTCTTTGAAGAGATTCTGTGCAGCTATTTCGAATCTGTTGGCGTTAGATTCCGACGACAGGAAGATCTTCTTAGAGAGCAGACCAAGCAAGAGGGCAGGGCAATTATCACACCCGACCTTCTCCTACTGGATGACGTGAGAATCAATGGCGTCCCTTGCGCATGGATTGACGCAAAGCACTTCTTCGGGGCCGATCTAAAGTTCCCGAAGAAGAAGACTCAGAAACAGGTAGACAGATATGTCGCAGAGTATGGACAGGGAGCACTTGTTTACAGACACGGATTCTGTGAGGGACTAAGGCTGAGAGGGGCAATAAAACTAGACTCCAGCCCCCTAGACTTGAAACCGCTTGAGGAATTCCACGAGAATTCTAAGTCCTGAGAAATCTATCTCAGAGAACCAATCTGACTCGAGAAAGTCGAGAACCCAATTTCTTCGAGAATAGAAGACAGCTCACCCAACCATTCTTGCTCATCGAAATTGTATTTCGGAACAATTACGACGCTTTCCCCTAGCATACAAAGCATCGCAGACAGATTCTCGGAGAAACGAGATTTCTCGATTGCATCATTTGCAGCATTGATAATTTCGGATCTGGAAGAATCAAACTCTAGACCACTATCGCGAGCAAAATTAAGTGACCCATCAATCAGATCGCCCCATCTACTCGAATCCCAATCGCCACTCCCTATGATTTCCATTGCGTTTTCTCCTGCTCTGCTGATTTTCACCTTCCAATCAGGGTTATCGATGTATTTCGAGGTATGCTTGCCAGTACTATCCCTCCACATTAGAAGAACGGGTATCTCGGTGGACCAACCTTCGGAAATTCCAGGCCCCGTATCAAGAAAATCACCGGAAAATGGAGAGCCTGCAGCAATCCTCCTTTCGACGCCTCCCGATGACAGTGCGGTCGTGTCCCCAAGGCCACTAGACCTCTTCCTCTCAACGATGTGGGCGATCAAGAATGACCTCCTAAGGCATTCTTCATGCGGTATTCCTATCGCTCTCTGAAAAGAAATTGCTGAAGCAATTGCACCCGAAGCAGACATTCCAAACCCCTGTGATGCGGGTAAAGACATCCTGATGTTCAATTCCCAGTCGAATAATTGAATTTCAGGAATCTCTCTAATCAGCTCCCCCAGAACGTCTTCGTACATCGTCGAGTCATAGGTCCCATGTTGGAACCTTACCACCAACTTTCCATCGCCATCCTCTCCTTTCGCAATGGCTTCTACTCCGTCCTTCAAGCAAAGTCCGGCACCTCTGCTACCTTGTTGGACCGGGTCATCCACAACATCTTCAATGGTGAAGAATAGCGTAATATGACCGCCACAATGTCCTCTACCCAGTGCAGTAGGCATAGTCACTCATCCAGTGAACATGTAATGAAATGTTGGAAGTTAAAGTGCTGCTGCGAGGTCCTGCTCAAGAGAACCAAACCTTCCTGCGAGCTCTTCGACTGCCTTCATGAAGGCAACCTTTGGCTCCATCGAACCATCTGTTTCGAACTCTAGAATGAACTCCCCGGGAACCTCTTCCAGAGTCACTGCGTCACCGAATTCCCTTGAGGCCTCTGTCCCCTCACCTACGTGATTCAACTCATCAGTTAGGACTGCAACCTTTTCTATGTCTTTCAACTTCCCATCTTTGTCGAAGTCTTTCGCCTTTATTTCCAAGTCCATGTCCCATAGGATCTTCGACTTCTTTTTGTTATTCAAGACCCCCATTCTTCTTGGATGGAATGAGACTCCACAGACTGGAGACCATTTCGTGTGTTCTCGACCACGTCCCATTATTGCCGTGGCATAGAACTCAATCATCTGTCCCTTCAGAAGTTTGGTAATTGGAATACTCTTGTACTCATCTGGAATCTCCAGGGAACCCTCTCCCAGGTACTTCATATCACCTGCAGTAACCAATCGACCCTCTTCAGAACCAAATACAACACAAGTGTAAATCATCTGGCATTCCACACAGCCCCTTTCCTCCTCAACGACGTCTTTGCAATTGGGGCACTCATCTTGGAAGTGGAACTTGTCATGAACCGTGGGAATTGGTATCATAGCCAGCCTCTGAGCGACCATCTCGTCAGGTAGGGGGCCTGTCGTCTCCCAGACCTCCTCGTCTTGCTCCTTCGTTCCCAGCTGGAATGTGACGCTGTCTATTGCCATCTTAGGGGTATCAGAAATTAGAGATCTCCTCAGTGCATTGGCAAAACTTCTGTCTGTTTTTGAGAGAAGAATCTGAATCTTCTCTTCCGTCTCATTTAGTATCTTGATTTTCACCATATTTTCACCTCAATTCAA
>CETG01097023.1_pt1 | contig 19061 bp, 21 predicted proteins | sample 361471 | NCBI WGS metagenome assembly CETG01 (sample SAMEA2622696, study PRJEB7988) | marine metagenome | isolation source: saline water (ENVO:00002010), including | reverse complement strand
TTGTACTGCTGTTGTCGCTCTCAGTGTATCTTTTTGGTGAGAACTCAAGCTATGGCCCCAATCAAATAGCACTATGCGTTGGCGCAGCAGCTGCGGCGCTCGTAGGCTGGAAGAATGGGAAGTCCTGGCTTGAAATTGAGGAGAGTATAATTCACGGGATTACTGTTGCCATTAAACCGCTTCTGATTCTTTTCTGTGTGGGTTCATTGATTGGAAGTTGGATTTTATCGGGCACAGTGCCCACAATGATTTATTATAGCCTCCTGATTCTGGACCCTTCCATCTTCTATTCAGCAAGCTGCATAATCTGTGCGTTAATCGCTTTGTCGATCGGTAGCTCTTGGACAGTCGCTGGAACTGTTGGGATTGCATTGATTGGAGCGGCAGCAGGGTTAGGAATGTCTCTAGAAATCACCGCTGGCGCAATAATTTCAGGCTCGTACTTTGGAGACAAAATGTCTCCCCTATCTGAGACAACTAATCTTGCACCCGCCGTTGCCGGAACGGATTTATTTGGACACATTGGACATATGATATGGACCACTTTTCCAAGCATAGTAATAACTCTGATTCTGTTCACCGTAATTGGTTTTAATATCGACACCTCCAATACCTCATCAAACTTGGAAATCACCTTGCAACTTCTAAGCGAGAATTTTTCAATCAATGTCTTCATGTTAGTTCCTGTGATTATGCTTTTGATTATGGCTAACAAAAAATTTCCACCTATCCCAACCATTTTGACGGGAGTAATTCTTGGAATTTTAATTGCCCTAATTTTTCAGCAAGGCGCAATATCATCCTTGTCCCGAGAAGCAGAAAGCAATGCCCTCATGTTATTTAAAGGTATTTGGATAACTTTGTTTGATGGTTTTGCTCTAAATAGTGGAAATGACACTCTCGATAATTTAATGACCAGAGGCGGGATGAGCTCAATGCTCTCAACAGTTTGGCTGGTATTGTGTGCAATGGTATTTGGGGGTGTGATGGAGAAGACAGGGCTTCTTCAACACCTGGTAGATTATGCCGTATCTTTTGCACACAATACTGGAACTTTGATTGCTACCACAATAGCGACTTGTATAGGTGCGAATATCATTACCTCGGACCAGTATATTTCAGTCGTTTTACCTGGACGCATGTATAAACTCGAGTATCAAAGCAGAAAGCTTGACCCCAGAGTTTTATCTCGAACCTTGGAAGATGCAGGAACCATTACCTCACCACTAATTCCCTGGAACACCTGTGGAGCATACATGTCATCAACTTTGGGTGTTGCCACAATCGCATATCTGCCCTTTTGCTTTTTTAATATTATTAATCCATGTGTAGCACTCATATATGGATTTTTAAACATCAAAGTTCATCCAGAGCCGAAATCAGTATTGCAAGAATGATAACAGTCTAGGCAAAACCATTTACAAGATCTCGACATCTAGCTTGCGAAATCTTAGATACTATTTTGCAACATTAACTCCTCTGGGTAAGGTTTCATGTACCAACTTTTAGAGATATAGATATTTGGATGCTTTCGAAAGAAGTGATTTAGAAGTGTTATCGGCACAATCAATGGCAGCTGTCCTTTCCGGTAATTTTCGATAGTACGTACTAGTTCTTTCTTATCATCGGAATCTAATGACACCTTCAAATACCCTTGAATGTGTTGTAATACATTAACGTGATTCCGTCTTGTAGCTGTCTTTTTAAGAGCCTTCATAAAACCTAGGAGATATTTTTTACTGTCCTCTAAGAGACTCTCTTTAGTTGTTCGCGCGACAAGTTGTCCGAGCTCGCGATAGCTAGTTTGATCATGACTCATGAGTATCAGCTTATGTCGGGCATGAAACTCACCCAAACTACCCACACTCAAGCTGTCTGAAGTGAGTGAAAACCATCGATGCATCGCAAAAACTCTCTGTATAAAATTTTCTCGAAGAATAGCATCCCCAAGCCGTCCTTCCTCCTCAACTGGGAGATATGGAAAATTCTCCATTAACTTATTGGCGTAGACACCGATGCCCTCGCGCTTTGGCATGACTTCATCCCAAATCTTTACCCGTTCCATACCGCAGCTAGGTGAATCTTTTTTGAGAATGTAACCACATAGTTGTTTATGCCAGTAATATTGGGCATCCCCGCAGTTTTTTAAGCGCTCGGTAAAATCCAGACTTGTATCCGAAACACCAACACACCGAATTTGCTTATTCTCATTCCTCCAAAGACGAATAGGTCTTCTAGGTATTCCTAATCCAATGCTCACCTCTGGGCAAAAAGGTTTGAAATCAAAGTACTCGTCAAGTGTCCGCATAATGTAAGAATGCCCTTTATGGCCTCCGTCATACCGCACTCTCTCACCAAGTAAGCAACTGCTGATACCAACTGGTATCCTTAATTTTTCCTGATTTGTTTCATAAACCATCAAGCCGTGCCTTTGTTCGCAGAAGGAAGTCAAGGTTTGCCTCGCCCGTTATTAATTGTTCCTTCTTAATTTTGGAGAGCTTCTTTACCTGATACTCAATTTTCAACGCTTCAGATCTATTGCCTATTTGACAGGAATACTCAAGTATCAAGGGACGCTTTCCCCGGAGGGCTTTTGCACCTTTACTCGTATCGCCGGATCCAATACCTGAATGCTCAGAAAACCGCCTAGGTACATCCGTTGTGATTCCCGTATACAAGCTTTTATCCGCACCCCTTACGATATAAAGAAACCAAATGGAGGGGTCGGACATAAATTAAACAATCTTCCAGTAGTCATCTGACTCAGCGACAATCCCATCTCGTTGTAATTTGAGTAAATGGGCTAGCATTGTTTTCTTGGCCCATGGAATAAGGTGTGCAGCTACATCGTCGTAAACAACTAGTACTAAATCATCTAATAAACAATTTTCGAGTTTTTCGAGCCCCGATAATATTTTGCGCTCCCTTTTCATGCGGTGATTAATCAGATGTTGTATTTCTTTAGCTGGATTATCCATAACTGCACCATGTCCAGGCGCTAAAAAGCGCAATGGTAGATCTTTTAATAACTGCAATGAGTTTAGATAGGCGCCCATATCACCATCAGGTGGTAAAATTACAGAAGTGGTTCCTTGAAGAATATGATCTCCAGTAAATAGCAGGCCCTCCCCTATCAACAAGTAACAAATATGATTTGATACGTGTCCAGGTGTATGTATCAATCGGAGTTTATATTCATCGCAATTTATTTCATCACCATCACCCCAAATCTTTGAAGGTGAGAAAGTATGATCCTGACCGAGAGCATCAGGTGCCACTATACCAACCAATTCAGCACCAGTTTCTGCTTGCAGCATTTTAGCTGCAGGAGAATGATCTCCATGGGTATGAGTTACCAGGATATATTCAAGTTTATTTCCTCTAATCGCTTTCAAGAAATTAGATAATTGTTTCTCGTCAGCGGGACCCGGATCTATCAAGCATAGCCTCTCCTTGCCAATAAGGTAGGAATTTGTGCCAGGGCCAGTCATAGGCCCAGGATTACGGCCTAAAATTCGGCTTACCGGTGTTCTTAAGCCATCTATAGGCATCGCAACTCCGGGTGTTATACTTTGCATAGACGATTCCACTTTTGTCGAATGGGTAATGATAACCTGTGTTCGTTTTAGAAGCTAAAAGCAAGTGAAAGAGAGCAAATCATACTGGAACTTAAAACCAATTCGCGACATAATTGAGGTTCTTGAAATCCCCTTGATTTCATTCTGAATTGCTAAGTCGACAATTGGACTAAATAATATAGATGAGTGTTTGCCATAGCGGCCTAAAACTCGCGAGCTAAAAGGTTCCGAGAGAGTACCTTTTTGTAAAGAATTTAACTAAAGGAAGAAAAAATGCATAGGATACGAACATTCAACGCGATTTCGGAGCTCGGGTTGAAAAAGTTACAAAAAGACAGTTTTGAGGTAGGGCCGGATTTAAACAATGCCGATGCAATTCTATTAAGAAGTTATAAATTAGAAAAAGAGTCAATAACGGATGAATTAAAAGCCGTCGCAAGAGCCGGTGCGGGCGTAAATAATGTCCCTGTAGATACTTGTACTGAAAAAGGAGTAGTAGTGTTCAATACGCCAGGCGCCAATGCCAATGCCGTGAAGGAACTTGTCCTTTGCGGACTACTGCTCGGATCGAGAGAAATAGTATCTGGAATCAATTATGCGACGAGTCATGGAACTATTACCGATTATAATGAGCTGTCTAAGCTCATGGAATCTGAAAAAAAACGGTTTAAAGGCAATGAAATAGCGGGTAAAACTCTTGGAGTAGTTGGGTTAGGAGCCATCGGTTCAATGGTAGCCGACATGGCGATAAAGCTCGGGATGAGTGTACAAGGCTTTGACCCGGCGTTGTCCGTAGATGCAGCATGGAGATTACCCAGCGACGTTAAACGCATTGAAAATTTAAACACGTTGATTGGAAGTTCTGATTTCATTTCCTTGCACATGCCCGTTTTAGATACAACTCGTAATCTAATCGATGCATCAATGTTTAGCTCAATGAAAAAAGATGTTTGCCTGCTCAATTTTGCAAGGGACGAAATCGTCGACTCCTCTGCTCTCGTTGAGGCCTTGGATTCGGGAAACTTAAGAAAATACATTTGTGATTTCCCCCGCCCTGAGTTATCAACAAGAGCAGACGTGATTTGTATGCCTCATATCGGAGCGAGTACCGCAGAAGCGGAGGAAAATTGCGCCATCATGGCTGCTACCCAACTCAAAGATTTTTTGGAGAACGGAAACATTAAGAACTCAGTTAACTTCCCAAATCTTCATTTAGATAGAGATAGTAATGCTCAAAAAGGAAGCAGGCTCGCAATCAGCAATAAGAATGTTCCAAAAATGTTAGGACAAATCTTGTCTGTGTTAGCAGACCAAAATATCAATGTTATTGACATGCTCAACAAGAGTCGCGATCAAGTCGCCTACAACTTAATTGATTTAGAGATTTCGCCCTCTGGAGGAGCTATTACCGCGATAGCACAAATTGATGATGTAATTAAAGTCACCGCGCTTTAGAAAAAGGAAATAAGTTCTCATGAATCGTATATTTAACTTTGGTGCCGGGCCTGCGATGTTGCCCACTGCAGTAATGGAAAAAGCACAGCAAGAATTTCTGAATTATAAGAACATGGGCGCGTCTGTTATCGAAATTAGCCATCGTTCGCCAGAGTTTGATGAAATTATTAATCATTGCGATTCAATGCTGAGAGAGCTTGGCAAAATACCGGACAATTATAAAATTCTTTATGTGCATGGCGGTGCGCAGATGCAATTTTCTGCGATACCTCTAAATTTGATTAACCTCAAACCGGCTAGGAAGGCAACGTTTGTTTTAACAGGTAATTGGGCAGTTAAAGCGAGCAAAGAAGCTGCTCGCTATGGAAACTGTATTAATATTGCGAGCAGTGAAGATACCAATTTTGACCGAATTCCCGAATGGGATACCGCCACTCTGGATCCTGAATCTTCGTATGCCTACATCACTAGCAACAACACTTTGTACGGGACTCGCTGGCATAACTTCCCCGATACCCGTGATGTGCCTCTGGTCGCTGATATGACCTCTGAGTTTTTATCCAGGGAGATTGATGTATCCCAATTTGGAATCATATTTGCTGGATTACAGAAAAATTTGGGGCCCGCAGGCCTTGCCTTGGTAATAATCCGAGAAGATCTGCTAAACCATGCACTCCCTGAAACACCTATGCTGCTCAACTACAAGGTTTACGAGGAGCAACACTCACTTGCGAATACCAACAACACATTTGCAATTTACATGATGTCTCTAGTCCTAGATTGGTTGAAAAAGCAAGGTGGAGTAAAAAAAATAGAAGAGGATAATAATTTAAAAGCTTCGCTCGTTTATGATTTCATCGACAAGTCAGATTTTTTTAGTGGGACTGCTCACCCTGATCACCGTTCGATAATGAACGTTACTTTCAATCTCGCCGATAATGATCTTTTGGGTGATTTTCTCAAAAATGCTCTTGAAGCTGATCTATATGCACTAAAGGGTCACAGAGCAGTGGGTGGTGCTAGGGCATCAATTTACAACGCAATGCCAATGTCCGGGTGTGAGGCACTTGTGGATTTCATGAGTGAGTTTGAAAGAACTCAAGGCTGATCTGGTTCGCAAAGAATCTGCAATAAACCAGATTTCACCTATTCCAAGTTTCGTGTTTTATAGCAGTGCTCAAAAGGGTGGCAATGCACACCTCGAGAAAAATTATACATTGCGATTGTGATTGTTTTTACGCATCTATCGAGATGCGAGACAATCCCAGTTTAGTGGGAAAACCCATTGCTGTTGGCGGCTCTCCAACAAGACGGGGAGTAGTAGCAACATGCAATTACGAGGCTCGCAAGTACGGTATTCACTCCGCTATGGCCTCATCTATGGCCAGGAACCGTTGCCCAGAACTCATCATTATTCGTCCTGATATGGAAAAGTATCGAAAAGCTTCAGAACTCATACACGAAATATTTAAACGTTATACTACTCTAATTGAACCTCTTTCTTTAGATGAGGCTTTTTTAGACGTTTCTGACTGTAGCTTATTTGGAGGCAGCGCAACCCTAATTGCCGGAGACATTCGGCAGAGCGTTAAAGAAAATGTTGGTATCACAATTTCGGCAGGCATAGCCCCCAACAAATTTCTTGCAAAAATCGCTAGCGACTGGAACAAGCCGGACGGTCAATTTGTCATTAAACCAGAAGAAGTTGGGGGATTTTTAAAAGACCTACCTGTTAAAAAATTGCATGGGGTCGGAAAAGTAACAGCGAGGAAAATGCGCTCTATTGGAATTCAGACCTGCGGCGATCTTCGGGGCCTGTCAGAAGAAGAATTACAGGATAAGTTTGGCAGTTCCGGTAATCGATTGTTTTTGCTCGCTAAAGGCATCGATGATCGACCAGTCAAAACAGAACGGATACGAAAGTCATTGAGTGTAGAGACAACCTTTAGTCAAGATATTGTTGACTTAGCAGGTTGTGTCGAACAACTTCCTTCTCTTATGGAACAATTCCGTGTACGTCTTAAAAAAATACAAAATAATTATAGAATCACTAAGCAAGTCATCAAAATTAAATTTAACGATTTTAATCAGACGACGGTTGAGACTATTTCGCCATCAGTAGATTCCGAGATTTTTCGAGAGCTGCTTAAGGAGGGATATAAACGACGCGAAAGACCTGTCAGACTGCTTGGAATTGGTGTTAAATTAGAGCCAAACAATTCCAAAAAAACTCAAAATAACGATAGCGACCAACTCAATTTAACTCTGGATGACACAGAAGATCTCGTATGATTCGTTATAGGCCGCCACAAAAATTTGGCTCAAAATATATTACTGCCGAAGGTGCACTTCTTCTAAAAAAAGAACTTAATCAACTCTGGAAAATCGAGCGACCCAAGGTAACACAGCAAGTTTCCGAGGCTGCAGCGCTTGGTGATCGCTCTGAAAATGCCGAGTATATTTATGGAAAAAAACGCTTACGTGAAATCGACCGACGGGTGCGCTACCTCACTAAGAGACTCGAAGAACTTATAGTTGTTTCTCAAAAACCGCCAGATGAGACTAGAGCCTATTTTGGTTGCTCAATCTCTCTTGAGAGTGAAGAGGGAGATAGATCAAAATATCGGTTAGTGGGACCCGATGAGATTAATCCAGAGAAAGGTTACATCAGCATTGACTCTCCGCTTGGTAAAGCTGTTTTAGGAAAAAAAGTGGGCGCCAGAATTAACATTAAATCCCCACAAGGCCAATTGAGTTATCAGCTTATCAAAGTCGAATACTTGGGTCACTGAAAAACTCTATTTAACAAATCATGCAATGATCTATCAGAATTTGTCCTTCCACTTCCTTAAAAATTGCTTGATTAATCAACTCGTCATCGCATGAAGAAACACTTTGTTTCCAAACTATTCCTACGGAATCCCTTCGTCTGAATACATTTATAAATTGCCTATCAGTGAAATAAGTGCGCGGTTCACTGTGTAGTTGCTTTTGGAGTTCCTTTGGCGTTACTATATTTTTCATTCGATCTGTAAAGTCCATTACGTGCTTTTCATAATCTCCTTCATTTGAACCTTCCAAGCAATTTTCCATAAGAGGTTCAACAATACTGAGAATTTTTTCATTACTTAGATTACAAAAGCCCAATCCTTTCTTCATCACCTAGTCACCTCGATTGAGCTTTGAATTTATCCAACTGCTCAGCGGAAGCCTCTTGCTGATACTTGCTTTTCCACTCTGAATAAGGAATACCGTAAACAATCTCTCTCGCATTTTCATAGTCTATTTCATAACCTCTCTCTTTTGCCTCTGCGCTATACCACTTTGATAGGCAATTACGACAAAAACTTGCAAGATTCATGAGGTCTATGTTCTGAACCTCTTTGTGGCTATCCAAATGATCTAGAAGTCTTCTAAACGTAGCTGCTTCAATCTCAATGCGCTCTTCTTCATTCATAATTTCGTCCTTAACTTATGCTGCTATAACATTCAGCCCACCTTTATTAGTAGAAATAATTCTATGTTTCTTAATAGCGGCTTTCAACTGCCTCTCAGCAACATTAAAAGCATCTCTGATGGTCACATATAAATCTTCATGAGCGTGATTGTCATGCTGATCCTGATGAACTCTAATCTCCCCTGCCGGAGAGTGAATTTCTATTCCAACTGAATACACCTTTCCTTTATGATGATTATTGTGAGGTGAATCCAAAACAACCCTACCTTCAATTATCTGGTCACAGTAGCGTGTTAACTTGTGCAGCCTCTTTTGAACCGCGTCAATAAGGGCCTGTGTCTGATCTATATTGTGAAATACCACTTGGAATTCATTAATCATGAAGTCAAATCTCCTACTAATTTTTAGATTGTTTATTGATTACTCGTCAAAAGTTCTCCCTTCAAAAAAATCACGCGCTGCAAGATTATCTGGCACAGACAAGTAACTGGTTCTGCATTAGATGATCTAGAAATTTGGGTGAGTAAAGCCGAGGATTGGGGGAAATCCGAGAACGAAGATGCTGCAGGATAGATAATAAGCCTTTCTATATCGAGAGTCCTTGCTTACATTACTAAAAAATATCCTAACCCTTTCTTATACAAAAGTCTAAACTTTAAACGGTTTTGAATTATTCAGTGCTTTTGAAACACCAATGCCAAGGTTCGTAAGCGAAACCCGCTGTATTATCCCGAGGATAACTCATTGAGAAACCGAAATTCTCTGCATTTTCCTGAAGCCATTTAAATGCTGCAGTTTTCTCAAATACTTCCTCAAGAACTTCACAGTCCTGCGTTCCAACATCAACGGCTCTCCCGGTATGGTGTTCGCTAAAACCAGGCGCCGCATTTACACGCAAAATTTCTTGTAACGAAATTCCTTGTTCAATTTTTCGAGCAATCAAATCATGCTGATATTGAGGATCCCTAAATGCCGAAACCATGAAAAACGCAACATTATCTTTAGCTGCTGATTCTTTCATTTTAGACCATGCATCAAACGTTTTTTGCGTCAAACGTTGAGGCCTTCCATAATGATCGGGTTCAGTTTCCACTAGTTCATTTGGCTGAAAGCAAAGAGGTTGATTACATTGCTCAAGGTATTCCTTTGGAATACCTAACGAGGCATGTAGTTTTTTTAGTAATTCTGTATAAGAATTTGCAACATTCACCCTTTTTATCCTTTGCTCCTCAAATGATAACCGGTCTTTAATGCTAAGTGTCTGTGAACCGACTTGCAAGAATGATCAAACATCACATGTCAGTCCTCATTCATAAACTGATATGGCTAAACGCCCGCATTTGAGGTCTAATAGGTCTCTAAAAGAAGAATTATCTAAAAAAATTCTTAAAACAACCAATTTCAAGTGAATAACTTTTTTGCGGCATGACTAATTTACCTGTTATTACTGGTTTAGGCGGAGTAAACGCCGCAGGTCGATCTTCAGGCAACCACAGCTATAGAAGAATCATCTTCGAATCTCTCAATGAGACAGAAAAATTTGAAACTCAGCTGGCCTTAGCGAGTCTAATGGGAAAAATTTCCAAACAAGCCGGTCAATGGCTTAATGAATCAGGAGACCCAGTTAAAGCTGACACCTACCTCAAATCAATAGGTCAAGAGTTATTAAACCAAACCCTCATCAGGAAGCTGGAAACAAATCTATTCGACCCCCAAAAAGTTCATTTCCATAGCAGGATGACCGTAGCCCCCGATCAGAAAACGGGACTCATATTTGATCTCCATCGAAAGCAAATCCCGGGAATTATTCCCCCCGGCTGGAAAATCAAAGACTCTCATACTAATCCAGACATGGTAAGCGTAGAAGCTGAAGATAGTTTTGATATCCTCCTTGACCAATTTGAAAATACAAAAGTAAACAGCGCCGGGCAGCTTCCAACGGGCTTTAATCCTGCACACCTCTATCAATCTCGTAATCACCCTCGCACTCTGCAAATGACAGTGTATGCGGCTTCGGATGCCATAAACTCTTTGGGGATAGAGTGGGATTTGGTCAATAAGCACGTTCACCCAGATCAAATTGCTGTATATGCAGGAAGCGCCATGGGGCAGCTAGATTACAATGGGTTTGGCGGACTTCTGCAAGCAAAAATACTAGGTAGAAAAGTCACCGCCAAACAAATGCCTCTGGGTTACGCGGAGATGCCCGGCGATTTTATTAATGCTTATTTGCTGGGTAATCTAGGGTCTAATGGCACTAATGTCGCTGCGTGTGCAACGTTTTTATATAACTTACGTCATGCTGTACGTGACATTCAGTCTGGCAGTCATCGAGTGGTCATTGTGGGTACGTCGGAAGCGCCTATTTTCCCAGAATCCATTGATGGATTCGTCACAATGAACGCGTTGGCCGACGATGAATCATTACGTAAGCTAGATAATCTATCAGTCGACCAAGAAATTGACCATCGCAGGGCTTGCCGACCATTTTCGAATAATACTGGATTCACGTTGGGAGAGTCGGCACAGTACATTGTCCTTTTTGATGAGAAGCTAGCCTTAGACTTAGGGGCCAACATTCTGGGATCAGTAAATGAGGTATTTATTGCCGCTGACGGCTATAAAAAGTCTATAACAAGTCCAGGTCTCGGCAATTACATATCAATGGCAAAGGCGACTGCTGCCACACGAAATTTGATTGGCGAGGAAGGGCTTAAGCAAAGATCCTATGTTCAAGCACACGGAACAGGTACTCCTCAAAACAGATTAACTGAATCTCACATACTCAGCCAAGTTGCAAAAACTTTCAAAGTGGATAATTGGCCGATAGCCGCAGTCAAATCCTACGTTGGCCATTCTGTCTCTACATCCGCTGGAGACCAAATGGTATCGACGCTTGGCGTTTTTAATCACGGTGTAATCCCCGGCATCCTCTCGATCAACGGAGTTATTGCTGACGACGTCACTCGCAATCGTCTTGATTTTTTAACAGAACATCGCGACATGGGTAGGGAAAATCTTGATGCGACGATTATTAATTCAAAAGGTTTTGGTGGGAATAATGCAAGCGCTTCTATTCTAGCACCCCATTTTACGACACGCATGCTAGAGAAGCGCTATGGGAAAGAAGCACTTAAAGACTACTATCGGAGAAATGAGAAAGTAAAAGAGGCGACTTCAAATTACGACCGCGCGACTTCTGAAGGCAAAAACAACGTAGTTTACAAATTTGACAATAACGTCTTAGGCAGTGAATCGATTGCCATCAGCGAAAATTCGATTTCTATTACCAGTATCGATAATGACGTCTCGTTGGAAATAGAAAATAAATATCAAGATATGTCTGAATAATCTACGAAACTTCGATTACACGGTTTTCAGCTATCTTTGCTTTCCATTGCTCAGGACCTGTTTGGTGAACTGAAATTCCGTTCACATCTACTGCTACTGTCACAGGCATCTCTTCCACTTCGAATTCATGAATAGCCTCCATGCCCAGTTCTTCAAAAGCTATAACCTTTGCTTTTCGAATCGCCTTTGAAACCAAATATGCAGCGCCTCCCACTGCCATTAAGTAAACTGCCTTATGCTTTTTTATTGCTTCAATTGCTATTGGTCCCCGTTCAGCCTTCCCAATCATCCCTATGAGGCCTGTTTCCTCCAACAAATCATCAGTAAATTTATCCATTCTTGTTGCTGTCGTGGGGCCTGCTGGACCAATGACCTCCTCTCTCACAGGATCTACTGGACCCACATAGTAGATAAATTTATTGTCAAAATTCACGCCTTCAGGTAGCCCTTCACCACGTTCGATCATGTTGAGAAGTTTTTTGTGTGCAGCATCTCTACCCGTAAGCAAACTACCCGATAAAAGTAGTGTTTCGCCCGGCTGCCAACTAGCAACATCATCCGCGGTAAGTTCATTGAGATTCACTTTCCGCGCTCGAGGTCCCACATCCCACTTGATTTTCGGCCAATCCTCCAAACTAGGTGGACTTAATTCTGCTATCCCGCTCCCATCAAGCGTAAAGTGCACATGACGCGTAGCCGCACAATTTGGAATCATGGCAACCGGCAACGAAGCAGCGTGTGTAGGATAGTCGGAAATTTTTACGTCCAATACAGTCGTCAGCCCCCCCAAACCTTGGGCTCCAATACCTAAACTGTTTACACGATCCATTATTTCTAAGCGAAGTTCTTCAATTCTATTCGCAGGCCCTCGACTTTTCAGTTCATGGATATCAATCGGCAACATCAGTGATTCTTTTGCCAGCACAGCTGCCTTTTCCGCTGTCCCACCAACACCTATACCCAAGATGCCAGGTGGACACCAACCGGCACCCATTTTAGGCACCGTCTCCTCAACCCAGTCGACAATACTGTCGCTTGGGTTGAGCATCACCATCTTTGCCTTGTTTTCTGACCCGCCCCCTTTTGCTGCTAATTTCACATCAATGGTTTTACCAGGAACTAACTCCATATGAATCACTGCTGGTGTATTATCTTTCGTGTTTTTTCTCGCACCTACCGGATCGGACAGTATCGATGCTCTAAGCACGTTATCTGGTAATTGATAGGCTCTTCTGACTCCCTCGTTAACCATATCACTAACCGACAATCCTCCTTCCCACTGGATATCCATGCCTACCTTAAGGAACACTGTTACTATTCCCGTATCCTGACAAATTGGCCGCTTGCCCTCAGCGCACATTCGAGAATTAATGAGAATCTGAGCCATAGCATCCTTTGCAGCGGAAGACTCCTCATTTTCGTAGGCCTGATGCACCGCTCGAACAAAATCAATTGGATGATAGTAAGAGATATACTGAAGTGCATCCGCAACACTCTGTATAAAATCTTTATTTCGGATCAGTGTCATAGGTCGTTTCTCTTTCAGCGCTAGATCACGAAGAACGTATTCTATCACTCACAAAGATACTTTTCTGGAGTGATAAGTAATTTGAATCAATCAAATTCTCTGACCAAAAAATCTTTTGCTAGATTTATCTTCTTTGCCAAATAGTCTGAACCACCCCGATCTGGATGAAGTTTCTGCATGAGTTGTCTGTGAGCTTTTATCACATCATCTTGCGTTATTGGCTCGGATAGTCCCAGAATCTCTAGAGCAAGTTTATGATCAATCTGAGCATCTGGTTCCGAGCTCTCGTAAGTATCCCTTTCAGACATATCCCTCCAGTCGGGATAATTCCTATCCATATAGGCAACAAGTACCTGAGCAGAGTCTGGCTCATTTTGACACTCATTGAGAACCTCCAAGAGCTCCTCTAAGGGAAGTTCTGAAAGTCGTCGCTGAGAAAAGCTGCCGATCAATACTGAACCATCCATATTGCCACTTTCATGATCGAGCTCCATAAGGAAATACTCAGTTCGAATAGTTGAGGTTTGCCCATCCGATCTTGGTTTTGCCGAAGCTGAGCGCCCTTTAAACAACTGCCACATCGGGAGAATCCTAAGGATTGTGGGAAGGAAGCGCAGAACAAAAGCGACTGCTGCACCCAACGGCGCAAAAATAGCTCCAATTGGCAATCTTCCAAGCAAAACTAAAACTCCTATCACCAACAGAAACGCCACGATCAAAAACAAAATTCTTGATTGACGAGGTGAAAAATTGAAACGCTCTTGAAGAGACTTAACCAAGAAATAGGCAAGCACAGGAAGTGCAAGAAGCGCTAGGAGTCTAAAAATCATTCTACATACTCAAGATTTTAGCTGCTGTTCGAGAAGTCTAACCTCCTTTGTCGAACTCTTACTAAAGTTCTTGAGCGCCTTGAAGCCCCCTGCAGCATAGACAGCGACTGCTTTTAATAACTCCTTTAGATGAGATACACTTGCCTGATCGAATTGTGCGTAGGCGCCTCCCGACAGACGGGCGCATTCTATGAAGGTTTTTCTTGTTCCCGGATCATCTCGTTCCTGAAACATAAACACAGGTATATTCAACAATCCCAATTTTCCAGAGAGACTCGCAAGAACATCAACGTTCTCTTCCATAGCATCGCCGATATAAACCACACATTTAACCGAGCGGGCCTGACTTTCATTTATTGCGTGAGCGAGCACTCTTTCAATTTGAGTCGCGCCCGCTTCGCAGCTCATTCCCGCCATGATTCTCACTATCTCGTCAGCATTACTCTCCCAACGACTTGAGAAAAACTCTGCAAAGCCTCGAAAATAACAAAGCTGCAGATTCAATCCTCCCAAAGAACGGGCGCTGAGGAACATCTCCGTTTGAAGTTGTCGTGCAACACCCCAAGTTTCCTCTCGACTCGCGGTAGCATCAAGTGCAAAAATCATATGGGCGTTACCCGCCGCCCTGCTAGGCGTGGCTGCTACCTGAGATAAGAAGCTCTGGACATCACTGCTTTTTGAGATAGAAGTTTGCCCAGATTTAACTTTATTGATCGCTTTATTCGCCTTTTTGAAGATTTCTTTCATAAAATCAGAATAACGCGCAGCTTGCGCTCAGCGAGTAAATAACCTGAAACTCAAGTTTTAGGGCTCATATATTGTGTGGTGCGGACGGAGAGACTTGAACTCTCACACCTTGCGATACTAGAACCTAAATCTAGCGCGTCTACCAATTCCGCCACGTCCGCTCATTTCAGATCTCGATTTTTTTAAGTATACCTCATGAATGAAATTAACCAAATAACATATGAAGAGTGAGATTAAGTAATTTCCCAGTTATACTTGATCTATATTAGTCTGTCTCAAAGTCTCTGGAGCAAAAATGTCTGACTTAGAAGTTTCGATAGAAAACAGTGTTGCTACTTTAACTATGAACCGACCAGAAGCAAGAAATGCTTTAAGTATGGATATGAGAAAACAACTTGCGGAAAAGTTGCATGAAATCGAACTCGACTCGCAAATAAGATGCGTTGTCCTAAAAGGTGCTGGCGATCATTTCATGGCCGGTGGCGACGTTAAGGGTATGGGCGAGTCAATAAAGAAGTCTCCTCAGGAAATCCGAAAAGAATTTATGCTGAGAATACATGACCTCCACCCCATCATGTTCGCTATGAGGCGGATGCCTAAGCCCATAATCGCAAGTTGTCGCGGAGCGGCGGCAGGAGCTGGAGTTTCTATGGCTCTAGCTTGCGATTTGGTTATTGCCTCCGACGACGCATTCTTCACACTGGCTTATTGTAAAATAGGGACTAGTCCGGACGGGTCTTCCTCCTTTCACTTGCCGCGAGCTGTTGGCATTAAAAAAGCAATGGAGATAGCCCTCCTTGGTGACCGGTTTGATGCAGAGACCGCTAGAAATTTTGGCATGATTAATTTTGTGGTTCCGAAAAATGACCTCGAAAGTGAAACTAGAAAGTTGGCGGAAAGATTAGCAAACGGTCCAACGCATGTTTATGGAAATACTAAGGCGCTATTTTACCGTTCACTTGAAAATGAATTTGAGGCACAACTCCAAGCAGAAGCGGAATATTTCTCGGATTGCGCATCGAGAGATGATTTCAAGGAAGGAGTTACAGCATTTATTGAGAAGCGATCGCCGAAGTTTACAGGAAATTAAAGACCACTGGATCGTTGAAGTGCTTCGATATTTTCTTGCAATCTAAAAAGACTCTCATTGATCTGAAGTCTGTGAGCATTAACTGATTCCATAGATTGCTCTATATATTCCACTCTCCCGGCTAACCCAAGGACGGTGCTATCTCCGCTGTTAAGCGCCTGACGAATAGTTTCAAGATCCCCTCGGAGTGTACCGAGTTCATTTACACTTACATCTAAATTTTTGAGATCACCAACTAGTTGAGTATAACTATTTGCAAGACGGGTAATTTGGGCCTCGCTAGTGATGAGTGACTCGTTCACAAGTGATATAGCTTTGCTATTATTCTCAGTTGTTTCATCTTGTCCTTCATTGGCAATTTTCAATCGTGATATTTCTCCAGCGATATCGTCAAATTGCTTATTATTGGCTCTCCAGTTCGCCCATAGCAAGTCATACTGTTCAATTGTTCGATTAATATTTTCCATCAAGTCATTATCGGATTCTTCTGCCGACTCTCCTGCTAAAGCAAGAGCTACCTCGAGATCTCCAATTCTGAGATTTGCTTGACGGAGATCTGTTTGATACTTACCGTAGAAATAGTATCCAGCGTAGCTTCCACCTAGGGCCGCAAGTGTCAAGATTGAGAGCATCACCCTGACAGGCCAAGAGCTAACGTTGACTCTCTCTGTATAGAAACTTGGCCTTACGATCTCCTGGTTCTGCGCCCTTTTGTCACTCAGATGAGACGCCACGTCTTCCCTTTCAGGAACCAAAGGAGGAATGTCATTTAAATCATCGTTTCTATTCATCTTTACAAGAGTTATTTCACTTAGAGATCACTAATATATAGCCACACATATCTGTCGCATTTGATTGATACTTCGCACAACTAGCGCTGCTCTCTCGCCCATTTAAACGATTTTATGCAACCGAAAACATATACAGCCCCTGTCGTCAGTAACATCATTTTTGAAACTGCCGCAGTTGGATTTCCAAACGCGCCACCATCGCTGAACAAGCCTCTAAAGAAATCCAATCCACCGAGGAAAGCGAGTAAACCGAGCAAAACTGCGATGTGGCTCCAAATTTTTATTCCTGATGGTATGTTTAAGGATAAAAGACCCATAACAAACATCGGAGCGCCAAGGAACGATGGGATCCAGGAAGTGATAGACTGCGAACCAGAAATAATTGAGACCGATACACCCCACAGTATCAAGAAAGTGCCGTAACTGATTGTAAATATTGGCATGGTGATTCCAAAATATTTGAATACTTCTTTCATTACCGTGATCCCCTCTGTGATATCTTTTTAATCGGCAATTGCTGGCAGCAATCTAATACTAAATGGAAAACGATAGACTGCAAAAACTCGTCCTTCTGCTAACGAAATGGGCAGCGGTGTATGGCATATTGAGGAGTCTAGCCTTTTATTATCTCCTATCAGATATAAACATTCTTCGAATATAGTTTTTACTCGTTTTACCACCATACCGACATTTGGGTGATTAAGGACAACTAAGTCTCCACTTTTGAGGTGATCTTCATGCTTGATAAATACTACGTCACCAGCTTTAAAGGTAGGCAGCATACTCCCCCCTTTAACCTTGAAAAATTTAAGCATCAACCAGTATCGGTTGAACTATAGCAAGTGCAGGTGGGTAAGGCGCAATAACTCGTTTTGTTGCAATGCCTTTTGTTTGCCAAAACATATCAGCGAAGTCATTTACCAACTCAACCAGTCTGGTCGCTTCGGTTTTATCCACGCCCTGCTTGCATTTCGAACCACACATCATGATCGAATGAACTAATTCATGCACGCCAGGGTGCTGTTCTATCTGCGGAGATTTAAAATAATCTCCCCATATGATATTTACCTCTGACTTCACGTTTCGGGCCTGTAACTCCTTTTCTTGAACTAGTCGCGTAAATTCATTTTGACTTTCCCTGGAAGCTGAACCGGACTCTCCCTCTAGAAGAAGATCTACCAATCGAGCAACGCTTAGAGCTGCTACTTGAGCTATCATTGGATCGTAGATCTTACAAGGGATATCGCAATGAGCTTGGGCAGTCGGTATCTTAAATATCATAGGTTTCCCCTCAATTTTTATACTGCTATAAAGTCTTGTCTGTAAATATTTTTGCAAGTCTCGTTGAAATTGACATAGCTGATTTATCGAAGAAAGAATATCCTCCGATTAAAGTCACAGCTGCGGCAAAACCCAGCAAAAGAATTGTGTCTAAGTGATCGACCGAGTAGAACGGTCCGTCGTGAGCGAATAATGAAGTCGGCGACATCAATATAACTGCAAGCAAAATGTGTTTCATGTTTGGAGGTCCTGTCATTAAGATCATCGTTTTTAGATAACTTAAAGATTGCGAGATGGAAAATCAAGCTTCTTAAATTAGTCTCGCGGAATAGTGCACCTTAGTCAAATACCGAAGAAGGATTCAAATTATTCAGATTAATGTCTGCAATATTTCGTAACATCTGGCCTATCCTAACCTCTTTGTGGGACGGACAATCAAGGCGCGGACTAGTCTGCGCCTTGGATCATCCTTTTTATTCACAACCAAATAAGAACTATTACATCATTCCGCCCATTCCGCCCATTCCACCCATATCCGGCATTGCTGGAGCAGCGGCCGGCGTTTCTTCTGGAAGCTCGGATACCATTGCTTCGGTTGTAATCATTAGACCAGCCACGGATCCCGCAGCCTGAAGCGCTGTTCGAGTAACTTTGGCCGGATCTAAAATACCTAGCTCGATCATATCACCATATTCGCCAGTAGCAGCATTAAAACCAAAATTACCTTTGCCCTGCTTAATTTTATCAAGGACTACAGACGATTCCTCTCCAGCATTCGCTACTATCTGACGCAACGGAGTGCTCACAGCTTTAAGCAACAAGCTTATACCTACATCTTGGTCTTCGTTATCGCCAGTAAGCCCTTCAACCTTTTGCAGAGCCCTTACCAATGCGACTCCGCCTCCGGGAACGACGCCTTCTTCTACTGCGGCCCTAGTGGAGTGGAGCGCATC
>CETG01032773.1_pt1 | contig 19067 bp, 16 predicted proteins | sample 361471 | NCBI WGS metagenome assembly CETG01 (sample SAMEA2622696, study PRJEB7988) | marine metagenome | isolation source: saline water (ENVO:00002010), including | reverse complement strand
GTGGACGGACATCACGCCCAGGGCGCTGCCCCGCCCAGCGAGGCCACAGTCTGGTACATCGCCATCCGGGACGAACGCAAAGCCATCGTCAGCAGCGAACTAATTGTCCAATGAAAAGGTTGATTGCCATCACATTAATAGCCGTGCTTGGCCAAGCGCTTGGCCAGGCGGCGGAGCGGTTTGATTTTCATACCATCCGCAAGCCGGCATCTACGGCTGTTCAAGGTGTTCTCGAGGGAGAATTCCTGCAGGCCAGCGGCAGGGCCCGACCTCAGGGCATGAGCGGTTTCGGTGCCGGCTGGAGTGGCGATGCGCACCTGCTCTGGGACGGCGTGGTTGGCGACTCAAACACGGTGGAGTTTTCCGTTGGGGAAACAGGCAAATACGCACTGGCGATGCGATGGACTTTGGCGCCGGATTACGGGCTGTTCGAAGTGCGGTTGAATGGGAAAGTAATCGAGTCCAAACTGGATTTGTATTCGCCTGACGTCCGCTTGGCCAAGCTGCGTGAACTGGGTGAATTGGAATTGAACGCGGGCACGCAACGGATCGAGATCAAGTTGATCGGGGCCAACGCCAAGGCGAGCAAGTACCAAAACAAGGGTTACCTGTACGGGTTGGATTACCTGAAACTGACGGACTCGGCGCCCAAGCCGGTGAAGGTGGAAGAACCGGCGCAGACCGCTGTCGCTAAGGTGGATTTTGCCGAGGCGCGAACTTTGATGAAGCAGCATTGTTTTCGCTGTCACGGGGCAAAGAAGGTGAAGGGCAAGGTGAACCTTGAGGCCTTGGCCAAGCGGTCGGATGTTTTAAAAGACGTGGAGCTGGCGCGACACGCGGCGGAGGCGTTGGCCAAGGCGGAGATGCCACCGGAGGATGAGCCGCAGCCGGCCAAGGGCGAGCGGGCAAAGTTGGCGGCGTTTTTTGAAGGCTTCGTCGATGAATATGTGACGGCCAACACAACGCTTGAGCCGGTGGTGATGCGGCGGCTAAACCGCTACGAGTACAACAACGCCGTGCGCGATCTGCTGGAATTGCGCGGCGACATTTATCCGCTGCCGGAAAAGGTCGTTCGCTCAAGCCAATATTTCGATCCTGCCACTGGCCGGATGCCCAACGGCATGCGGGTGAGCAATCGTACGCTCGGCAAAAACCAGGTGGAGCGGCAGATTCTTTCCGGCGTGGATCCCTTCGCCATCGACCTGCAGGCCGAGCATGGGTTCAACAACCAGGGCGAGCAGCTCAGCATCCCGCCGATCCTGTTGGAGAGTTTACTGAAGCTTGGCCGGTCCATTGTAACTGCGAAGGAGTTCGACGGCTACACGGAGTTGCGCGACACGTTTTTCAAGGACAACGGCGAGCCGGTGGCCAAGCGGTTGCGGCCGTTTTTGGAGCGGGCATTTCGTTCGCCGGTGAATGAGGCGACGCTAAACCGATACGCAGCCTTTCATGCCGCCGAGCAAAAACGCACCGGCTCGTACACGACGGCAATGAAGTCCGTGGTGGCCGCGGTGCTGGCTTCGCCAAAGTTTATTTACGTGGTGGAAACCAAGCAGGGCGCGGGTGAAAAAACGCCGGCGAGCGATTACGAACTGGCGCAGCGGCTGGCGCTGTTCCTCTGGAGCAGCATTCCGGACGAGCCGCTGCTGGCCGCCGCGCGCGAGGGCAAGCTGCGCCAACCGGCGGTGCTGGAGGCGCAGGTGCGACGCATGCTCAACGACCGCCGCAGCCGCGCCTTGGCCGAGAATTTCGCGCGCCAATGGCTGCGGCTCGATCAGCTCATCACGGCGGTGCCGGACTTCGACCGCTTTCAAATTTACTACTCGCGCATCGGCTGCGAGCAATGGAAGTTCGGCCTGCAAACGATGATCGAGCCGCTGCTGCTGTTCGAGAGCGTGCACGTGGAGGACCGCTCAATCATGTTGTTCGTGGACAGCAACTACGCATATCGCTCGGACGAATTGCAGGCGTGGTACAGCCAGCCCGAGGCACCCTTTGGTACGCGCGGCAATCGAAACCGCTTCGGCACCAACTCGCAGTCTTTCCGCAAACGCCAACTCACCACGCGGCGCGAGGGCGGCGTGATCACCACCGCTGCGGTGCTGACGATGACCTCCACGCCGCTGCGGACCAGCCCGATCAAACGCGGCGCATGGGTGGCCACGGTGATGTTCAACGACCCACCGCCGCCGCCGCCGGACGTGGTGCCGGAAATTGAAGCCGACGACGCAGCCATCGAGGCGAAGGGTCTGACTATTCGCGAGCGACTCAAGCAACACGCGACCGACCAATCTTGCGCCAGTTGTCACGCACGCATCGATCCACTCGGGTTTGTGCTGGAGAGCTTCGATCCCATCGGGCGTTGGCGTGATCAATACCGCGGTGGGCGCAACATCGACGCGAGCGGCAAGCTTTTTGGCGAGGCGGACTTCAAGGACATCGAGCAATTCAAGGACGCCATCCTCGCGCGGCCGGAGAAATTCATGCGCGCCTTCAGCGAACATCTGCTTAGCTACGCGCTCGGTCGCGAGTTGAAAGTCACCGACAAGCCGGCGGTCGACCGCATTACGCTTCGGGTGGCGGCTGATCATGGGCGTTTTTCCACCGTGGTGGTTGAGATTGCCAAAAGCATGCCGTTCCGTCATAAAACCGGCCAGAACGAAAGAAAATGAACGTATTAAAGAACACGAACATCCCGAGGCGCACTTTTCTGCGCGGTTGCGGTGCGGCACTGGCGCTGCCGATTCTCGACGTGATGCAAACTCGCGGGGCCAGTGCTTCGGCGCCCAGGCGCGTGGCGTTTTTCTACGTACCCAACGGCGTGGCGCAGGAGGCATGGCACCCGAAGGAGACCGGGCACAACTTCGCACTCAGCCGCACGCTGCAACCGCTGGAGCCGGTGCGCAAAAAGATTTCGCTCTTCACCAATCTCGACCGCGTGAAGGTCCCCGGGACCGACGGTCACGCGCAGGCCGGCACGTGTTACCTGAGCACGGCCGCGCCGGATGAACTTTCGCCCGCTGGTTACCCGCTCAAGCGTACCATCGATCAGGTCATTGCCGACACCGCCGGCAAGACCACGCCGTTCCGTTCGCTCGAGCTGTCGTGCAACAGCTTTACCGACAACAAGGAGTCGGTGTATTTCGACAACATCTCGTGGTACGGCCACGGGCATGTGGCGCGGTCGATCAAGGATCCGCGCAAAGTCTTCGAGCGCCTGTTCAACGTGAAGGAACATCAGGCCAACGCCAGCTTGCTCGACCTCGTGCGCGCCGATGCGAAGGATCTACAGGGCCGGCTGGGACGTCTCGACCGTCACAAGCTCGACGAGTACATGGACTCCGTGCGAACCGTTGAGCAGCAGATCGAGCGCATTACCAAGCAGCAGGTCGACCCTCGCGAACTCGGCCTCGAGCAGCCCGAAAAACTTTGGACCACCATGCGCCGTGACGAGTACATCCAGATCATGGGCGACCTAATGATCCTCGCGCTGCAGACCGACCTCACGCGCGTCAGCTCAATCATGGCCGCGCCCGAGCGCTGGGACACGCCGCTGCTATTCGAGGATGTTTTTGAGAAACCCATCCTGCACCACAGCATGACGCACTATCAAGGCAACCAGAATGTGCTGCGTGAATTGGAGATGCTCGATCGATTTTACATCGGGCAGTTTGCAAAAATCTGCCAAAAGATGGACGCCATCAAGGAAGGCGAGGGCACGTTACTGGACAGCATGATGTTCACCTACGGCTCCGGCCTCAGCAGCGGCATGCTGCACGAGTGCACCAACCTGCCGACCATCATCGCCGGCAGTGCGGGCGGCCGAATGAAAACTAACAGGCACGACCAGCACACCAAGGGCACGCCGATTGCCAACCTCTGGGTCTCCATGGCCCAAGCCATGGATTGCCCAATCAACAAACTCGGCGACAGCACCGGCACGCTGAAGCGGTTTCTCGCCTGAGAACCCCACCTAGCCAAGCGCTTGGCCAAGCGCGGTATTGTTGAAAATGGCGCTTGCATTCGGCTTGGCCAAGCGTATGTTGCCCCGCCGCTGAGCCCCACGTGGGTGGGTGCTCGTTGAAGCTGAGAAACAACCTGTTAACCTGAGTAACTTAACCTTTAACCCGGTCGCTCCGTCTTTGGACGCCTTTCTCCAGCGACTGGTTTTCCGAGGGAACATTACTCCCATTCTATCTAAAAATTGTGTCTATAACTATGGAAGAGGCCCTGGCGCAGAGCGAAACAAGCTTTGCCACCGGCCAAATTGTCAAGGGAACGATCATCGAGATTCGTTCGAAGGAAGTCATGGTCGATATCGGCTACAAGAGCGAAGGCTCTGTGCCGGCAAGTGAATTTGAAGACCTTGATGAGGAACTAAAAGTCGGCGACGAGGTCGACGTGCTCATTCTGCAGCTAGAGGATCGCGACGGCATGGTCGTGCTCTCCCACGAGCAGGCGGTGTTCAAGCAGAATTGGGATAACATCAAGGCAATCTGCGAAGAAGGGGGGCGCATCAAGGGTCGCATTAAGGCTGCCGTCAAAGGCGGCCTGATCGTGAACATCGGCGTGGAGGCATTCCTGCCGTCCTCACAAATCGACGTAAACACCCCAACCGACCTGGATGCCTACGTCGGCCAAGCGCACGAGTTCAAAGTCGTGAAACTGAATCTTGAGCGCCAAAACATCGTGCTGAGCCGCCGCGAGTTAATCGAGGAGGAACGCTCCGCACAACGCGCCAAGCTGCTCGACGAAATGGTGCCGGGCGACATCCGCAAGGGCACGGTGAAGAACCTGACCGACTTCGGTGCGTTCATCGATCTGAACGGGTTGGACGGCCTGCTGCATGTCACCGACATGAGCTGGGGCCGCATCACTCACCCCTCGCAGTTGCTGGTCGTTGGACAGGAGCTGGAGGTCGTGGTGCTCGATATCAACAAGGAGAGCGAGCGCGTCAGCCTTGGCCTGAAGCAGAAGCAGGAAAACCCGTGGGAGAACATCGACGAGAAGTTTCCCATCGGCGAAAAGGTTTCCGGAAAGGTGGTCAATCTCATGCCGTACGGCGCGTTTGTGGAACTAGAACCGGGCGTCGAGGGGCTGGTGCACGTCACCGAGTTGTCCTGGACCAAGCGCATCAACAAACCGTCCGAGGTGCTCAAGGCCAATCAGGAAATCGAGGCGGTCGTTCTGGGCATCAACCGCGACGAGCAGAAAATCTCCCTCGGTGTGCGTCAACTCGAGACCAACCCGTGGGATCTGGCTGAGGAGAAGTACCCGGTCGGCTCAAAGGTCACCGGCAAGATTCGCAACCTTACCAGTTATGGTGCCTTCATGGGGCTGGAGGAAGGTCTCGATGCAATGATCCACGTGTCCGACATTTCGTGGACGCGCAAGATCAACCACCCGTCCGAAGTGCTCAAGAAGGGCATGGAAGTCGAGGCACAGGTGCTCGAGGTCGATCGCGAAAACCAGCGCATCTCCGCCGGCATCAAGCAACTGGCCGAGGATCCGTGGGAAACCATTGACAACTACTACAAGGTCGGCGACCTCGTCACCGGCAAGGTCTCCAAGCTCGCGAGCTTTGGTGCGTTCGTCGGACTCGAGCACGACATCGACGGCCTGGTGCATATCAGCCAGGTCAGCGAGGATCGCATCGACAAGATCAAGAATGCCCTCAAGGTGGGCGAGGAAGTCAGCGCCCGCGTGATCAAGATCGACCGCGCGGATCGCCGGATCGGCCTCTCCATCAAGGCGGCCAACTACTCGCAGGAACAGCTCAAGGAAGAGGAAGCCGTGCTCGACTCCCTCAAGCCGGGCGAGGATCTCGTGGCCCTGCAGCATGCGTTCGACACTCTCGGCGACGAGGATGCCGAGGGCGATGCGGCTGCCGAAGCCCCCGCCAAGGAGGCTGCAGCCGAGGCACCGGGCGAGGAGGCATCTGCTGAAGTTGCCCAAGCGGAAGAGGAAGCTCCCGCCGCCGAAGAGGCGCCAGCCGAAGACGGCGAAGCTTCATCCGAGGAATAAACCGAACCTCAATTCCTTTCGACGGGCAGGATTTTCCTGCCCGTTTTTTTGTGACCAAGCGCTTGGCCAAGCGGTCGAATCTCGACTTTCGACAGGTGAACCGCCATAAATCTCCGCGCTTTTTATGGGCATCACCGAAGAACTCGAATGGCGCGACCTGATCTCCGACTGCACCGACCTGGAGGGGCTGCAGGAGCGCTTGGCCAAGGGGCCGATCACCCTGTACTGCGGTTTCGACCCAACGGCTGACAGCCTGCACGTGGGCAGTCTCGTGCCGCTGCTGGCGTTGCGCCGCTTCCAGCTATGCGGGCACCATCCAATCGCCGTTGCAGGCGGGGCGACCGGCTCGATCGGCGATCCCAGCGGAAAGACTGCCGAGCGCCAACTCCTCACGCACGAGCTGTTGAAGGCCAACATCGAGGGGGTCAAGGTTCAGCTTGGCAGCTTCATGGAATTTGAGGGAGTGGAGAATGCAGCACAGCTGATCGACAACGCAGACTGGACCGCGCCGCTGTCGTTCCTCGACGTGCTTCGCGACATCGGCAAGCACTTCAAGGTCAACGCCATGGTCTCGAAGGAAAGCGTGCGTGCGCGGATGGAGGATCGCGACGTGGGCATCAGCTACACCGAGTTCAGCTATATGATCCTGCAGGCGCTTGATTTTCATCATCTTTGCGAAACTCAGGATTGTGAACTGCAGATCGGCGGCAGCGACCAGTGGGGAAACATCACCGCCGGGATTGATCTCATCCACCGGAAACAAAACCGGCAGGCGTACGGCTTAACGCTCCCGCTCATCACCAACGCCGACGGGACCAAGTTCGGCAAGACCGAGAGCGGCGCCGTCTGGCTCGACGTCAACCGCACGAGCATCTATCAGTTTTACCAATTCTGGGTTCGGGTCGATGACCGGGACGTGGTTCGCTATCTCAAGTACTTCACATTTCTCAGTCGAGACGAGGTGGAGGAACTGGCCAGCCAACACGAAGCCGAGCCGCACGCCCGGATTGCCCACAAGGCGCTCGCCCGGGAGGTGACAACGCTGGTTCATGGCGAAGAGGCGGTGACGGAGGCGATTCGCGCAAGTGAGATTTTGTTCGGTGGCGAACTAGAAGGAATCACCGAGGCGACCATCCGGGAGGTGGCCGGCGAAGTGCCAACCTGTGAACTGTCGACGGATCGCTTCGGCGGCGAAGGATTGTGGCTCCCGGAGTTGCTGCACGAGGCCGGCTTGGCCCAGTCACGCGGCCAGGCCCGCAAGGACGTCAAAGGCGGTGGCGTGTACGTGAACGGCAAGCGCATCGACGACGAGCAACACAAGCTGACCACCAGCGATTTGATGTTCGAAAAATACGTGTTACTGCGTCGCGGCAAACGCAACTACGCCGTGGTAATCTCCGGTTAAAATGGGTGAAGAACAGACCAGAGCTGACGGGCTCGAATGGTACGTGGCACACGTGAGGCCACGCTGCGAAAAGAAACTCGTCGAGCACGGGAAAATTTACAATTTCCCGACCACGCTGCCGACGTACAAGAGCATCAAAAAATATCGGGGCAAAGAGGTCTCATTCGATAAACCGCTTTTTCCGGGCTACGTTTTTCTTCGGCTAAACCACGAAACCCACAAGGTGGCCATCCAAAGCAACTACGTGGCAAACATGCTGGATGTCATCGATCAACAGGAATTTGAGGATCAGCTGGAGGACATCCTTTTTGCGCTGGAGCAGGAGGTGGAAATTCGACTGGAACCCACCATCGAGGTCGGTTCCCGGGTCATCGTCAAGTCCGGTCCGCTGCAAGGGCACGAAGGCTGGGTGGAGGAACGCTACGGGATGACCACCATTTTATTGCGGCTGGATTTCATCGGCCAAGCGGCTGCAGTCAAGGTTCAGGCCGGGACGCTCGAGTTGATTTAAAAACTCAAGGCTGGCCAAGCGGCTGATTTGTTGGCATTTTTAGGTCTTTCGCAATGTCCGTGGCCAAAAAAGCCCCCAAGCGCTCGGGGATTCTCGCCGGTGGAAACTGGATCATTGATCAGGTCAAAATGATCGATGTCTACCCTCAGCGGGAGCAGCTTGCCAACATCCACGGCCCGGCCGTGACGGGAACCGGCGGTTCACCCTACAATTTGTTGGTGAACATGGCCAAGCTCGGGGCCGACGTGCCTCTTTCCGCGGCCGGGCTGGTCGGCAAGGATGCCTTTGGCCAACTGATTCAGGACGACTGTAAAAAATTCAAGATCGACACCAAGTTCCTCACTGCCACCGCCGATGCGCCGACCTCATACACAGATGTCATGACGGAACTCAAGGGCGGCAACCGCACGTTTTTTCACAATCAGGGAGCCAACGCCGTATGGGACGGTCGCGACCTTGATTTTTCGAAAACCAAGGCCCGTTTTTTCCACCTCGGCTATCTGCTTTTGATGGAGACTCTTGATGGGGCAGATAAGAAATTTGGCACCAAGGCAGCCAAGCTGCTGGCAGCGGCGCAGTCGGCCGGCCTCAAGACCAGCATCGATGCCGTGAGCGAGGACAGCGATCGTTTCGCGGATGTCATTACCCCGGCGCTGAAGTACACCGACTACTGCATGCTGAACGAAATCGAGGCAGGCAAGACGACCGGCTTCAAGATTCGGCAGGACGACGGCAAGCTGGACACCGTGGCACTGCGACATGCGGCCGGGGCGCTGCTCCAACTCGGCGTGGGAGAGCTGGTGGTGATCCATTTTCCCGAGGGTGGTTTTGTGCGGACTCGTAAGGGTGAGGACGTCCTGCAGTCGTCACTGCGCATTCCGGCCAAAGAAATTGTCGGCGCCGCCGGCGCGGGAGATGCGTTTGCCACCGGGATGCTGCTTGGCCTGCACGAGGGCTGGGAATTGGACAAGTGCCTACAGACTGCCGTTTGTGCTGCCGCGGCCTGCCTGTCGCACGCCTCATGCACGGGCGGGATGAAGTCGCTTCGAAGCGTCCAGGCCTTGGCTAAGAAATACAAATACCGGCCCAAGCTGGAGAAACCCCTGTAGCGAGGCGGCCAAAAAAACACCCCGCTTGGCCAAGCGGAGTGTCTTCAAAAATTAAGTTCCGAAAAGTCTACTTGTTGACGCGCTCCATGTACTTGCCTTCGCGCGTGTCGACCTTTAGCCGCTCTCCATTCTTGATGAAAAGCGGGGCCTGAATTTTTTTCCCAGTCTCGAGCGTGATGGTTTTCATCACGTTGGTGGTGGAGTCGCCCTTCACCCCTTCCGGGGCATCGGTTACGGTGAGCACCACACTCGACGGCAGCTCGACCACGGCGGGATTCCCCTCGATGAAGGTGACCTCCACGAGGCAGTTTTCCACCATGTAATCCACGGCGTCGCCGATCAGGTCGGGTGTGATGGTGACCGGCTCGTAGGTCTCCGGGTCGGTGAAAACGAAATCATCCCCGTCGCGGTAGCTGTATTCCATCTTCCGATGATCGAGCGGGACGACCTCAATTTTCTCGGTGGAACTCAACCGGATATCGAATGATTTACCGGTGCGAATACTCCGGAGCGTGGCCTGCACAAACGCACGCAGATTGCCCGGCGTGCGGTGCTGACACTCCAACACGACAGCCACCTCGCCCTTGTGCTTGATGGCCATTCCCTTTCGAAGATCGTTTCCTGAAGGCATGATCAGTTCTTCGTTTCTGCAAGAAACGGGCGCGAACGTAACGAACCTCGGTCGGTTTTCAAGCCCGGAATGACAACGGACTCGGCGTTATTTGCGCGAATCATTCTTGAACCGGAACGGGGCCTTGCCGCTGATGGCCGTGCTGGTAATGGAGGGGCACCAAAATTTCTCGACGTGTTTCACGACCAAGTCCGTGCCCTCGAAGTGGCTGACGAACGGCCGCTTTTTCGGGTTGTACATGGTGTCGGTCATGTCCCGCATGAGGACGACATTCTTGCCGATGTTGACCATCTGCCGGATGCCGACCGGCCGGCCAAGGACGCACATGTTCAGGTGCACGCCCATGAGAATGACATTTTCAATGCCGTGTTGCGCGAACAGGTTGTAGGTTTCCTGTCCGTTGTCGGTGATAGCATCGCGTTCGTCGTCGATCTCGATGAGGTCGATTTGGCGCGTCCACGCCTCACGGATGGGGAATTCCTCCTCGCAATCGCAGCCCATGTCGGTGTCGTCGATCGGCAGCTCGGTCTCACGAAACTTGTCCGGCCAACACCAGTTGGTTCCCCAGCGAACGTCCTTGGAAAGCGGCTTGGGCGGCTTAGCGCTGGGAGCATTTTGCGCACGCTTGCGAGCCGGTGTGCCCTTGTAAAAATCGACCGTCGAACTAGGGGCGTGAATGATGAACATACCCTTCTCTCGGGCCTGCTTGATGATGGCGTTCATCGGCTTGGCCATCTCGACCACCCGCTTGGCCGCGTTTGGACACCAGTGGTCGTCCCACATGTCGACCACGATGACGGCGGTCTTGCCGGCCTCCCAGGTGACCTCGGACTCGACCGATTGATACTTGCCGCCGCTAGTCGCGGAGAGCGACTGCGAACGTGCCTTGAACGTGATGGGTGCGGAGAGGGCCATTGTGGCAGAAAAACCGATGCATGCGGCCAGAGCCAAGCGAGTGATTTGCATGGCGGCAGCTTGGCCAAGCGATGCCGGTTTGTAAAGCGGTTGGGCTACGGCTTGGCCTGCTTGAGGCTGGCGAGATAGGTGATCATGTCCACCAGTTCCTGCGGGGTCATCGTGGCCTGCAGGCCAGGTGGCATGATGCTGGTTGGCAGTTGTGTGCGGCTCACGATGTCGGCCGTCTTGTGCGTGGTCGAGATGCCTCCCGGCACTCGGAGCGTGACCTCGGCGTCTGTGCTGCTGGTGATGACACCCAGCGCCTCAGCGCCGTTTTTCAAATTGAGCAGCCATGCCTCGTAGCCAAACGAAATGCCGGCGCTTGGCTCGAGGATGGAGAGGTACAACGCCTCCTTGCCAAGCTTGGTACCGATGCCAGAAAGCTTGGGTCCAAAATCGATTCCCTTGCCGCCGACTTGATGGCAGGTGGCACAGGCGCTTTGCGGCCGGAAGAAAACCTTCTCGCCATTGGCGATGTCGCCCTTCATGGCGACCAGCTTGGCCAAGGGCGGCAGCGCTTGGCCAAGCCCCTGCGGTGCGGGGAAGAGCTTGGCCGCAGCCGTGCTGATTTCCTTCCAACGAACACTGCGCAGGGCGTTGCCTGCGGTAAAGTTGAGGTCGGCCTCCAGCTCCCCGGCCTGTGCGGCCTTGATGAGCGCTGCGGCACCGGTCTTGGACTTGGCCAGGCCGTTGACTGCAGCTGCGCGGAGGGCGAGCGGTTTTTTGTCATGCTTGGCGGCGTTCAACAGGATCGGTTCCCCCTCGGGCGATTGTGCGTTTGCCAGAGCCTGAGCGGTGTTCAATGCGGCCTTGGTATCGTTGCCGGTGATCGCGGCGCTGATGAGCTTGAGCCCGGGCTCAGTGAGGGCCAGTCGCATCGCCTCGACCCCGGTGGAGTCCTTCGGGTGAGCCTGAGCAAATCGAATCAACTCCGCCTCGTGTCCCTTGAGCTTGAAGTCGCGGACGATCTCAACGAACGCCGGTTTGCCCTTCGACGCTTCTAGAATACTCAGGACAACTTTCTTGAGCGACGGATTCGCCTCGATATCGAGATTCTTCAGCCGCTTGAGCGCCTCCAGTTGGACGCTTGTCTGGGCGGTCGTTTCGCTTGGCCAAGCGGCGGCCAGTCCAACTGCGATGATTAGGAAAATGCGGGAGACGATTTGCATGCCGATGACGTCAGCTTTTCTCAATGCAGGCGTAGGCATTGTGGTTGTGGATGCTCTCGAAATTCTCCGCCTCAACCCGGTACCATGTGATGTGCTCGTGCGCCTTGAGCCGCAGGACAATGTTGCGAACCAGATCCTCGACGAACACCGGGTTTTCGTAAGCCCGCTCGGTGACGGCCTTTTCGTCCGGCCGCTTGAGCAGCGAATACAACTCGCAACTGGCCGACTCCTCGACGAGCGCGATCAGGTCCTCGATCCACACCGTCTCCGACGAGCGGATGGCCACCGTGACCTCACCGCGCTGATTGTGTGCGCCGTACTCGCTGATGGCCTTGGAGCACGGGCAAAGCGTCGCGACCGGTACGCACAGCGTCATAACAAAATCAATCTCCGTTCCGGTGGCGTTGGCCTCGAAACGCACGTTGTAATCCATCAGCCCCTCGCGCCCGGTGACCGGTGCCTTCTTCGTGATGAAATAGGGAAATTCAATCTCGAGGTGAGAGTTGTTGGAATTGAGCCGCTGCTGCATACTGGAGAGCAGATCGGGGATATTCTCGACGTGGATCATCTCCCCGTGCGAGTTGAGCACCTCGACAAACCGGCTCATGTGCGTGCCCTTAAACTCCATCGGCAGATCGACGAACATGCCGATGGTGGCGATGGTGTTTTGCACCGCATGAGCACGGTCGCGCACCTGAATGGGGAACCGCAGCCCACGTACCCCGACCTTGTCGATCGGCAGTTCACGGGTGTCCCGAGTGTTTTGTTCGTCGTGAAGCGGGGTATTCGCGGCGACTGTTGCTGAAGGCTCGTTTGCCATAGCGGTCATCGTAGCAAGAGCGTGCCGCCTTGCCAAACGGCGAAACGATCAGCGCCCGGCCAGGTGCGGCGCGACGACTTTCGTCCAGAGAGCGTAGCCCTTGGCATTGAGATGCAGCCCGTCGCCGACAAACAGCTCGCGCCTCGGCTTGCCATCCTCCCCGAGCATCGGCTCCCAAATGTCAATGACCTCGAGCCGGTCGTTCGTCTTGCAAAACTCCCGCACCATGCCGTTTGCCTCGCTCATTTTACCGGCCAATTTCCAGCGGCTAAGGCTTGGCTTGATGGTGATGAAAGAAATCCGCGCCTCGGGCAGTTTGTCGCTCACCGTTTCCACGAATTGCTTGAAGTGTGCCAGGATGATCTCAGGGCTTTTGCCGCGCGACATGTCGTTGTCACCGGCATAGAGCACCACGTGACTTGGCTTGTACGGGACCACGATACGATCGGCAAAATGGATCGAATCAATGATCTCCGACCCACCGAATCCGCGATTGATCACCGGATGCCCCGGGAAATCCTGTTTCATGGTTTTCCAGCCACGGATACTTGAGCTGCCGATGAAAACGATCCCACCGGGAGCGGGTGGTTGTTTTTTGTCGGCCTCCTCGAATGCGGCAATTGTACTTTCCCATCGTTCCGGGCTGCTGTAGTAGGCTCGCGAATTCGCGGCAAGCACCGGCTTGATGGCAGCCTTCCAAACCGCATACCCGGCTGCACTCAGGTGCAATTGATCCGCAACATACAACTCCGGCTTCGGCTTGCCATCGGCTCCGAGCATCGGGGTCCAGACGTCGATGAAATCCAGCCGCATATCATCGCTACAATACTCGCGGACAAGTTGGTTGGCTTGTTTTATTTTTGCTGCGTTGGCCCACTGCTTGGGGCTTGGCTTGATGGAGACGAACGCGATGCGTGTCCCCGGCAATTCAGCACGGACCCTCTTAACGAACACATCGAAAAACGTGGCGATGCCCCCTGGCGATGCCCCCCTTCGAATCTCATTCCCCCCGGCGTACAACACAATCTGCCTTGGCTTGTACGGCAGGATGATCCGGTCTGCATAACGAGTGGCATCCTGAATTCCAGCACCGCCAAACCCGCGGCGGATCACCGTACCAACCGACGAGCGAAAGTCCTGCTCCAGCGTCTCCCAGCGCTTGATGCTGGAGCTGCCGATGAACAGCGTGCGGTTTTTCTTTGGCGCCTTTGCACGATCCGCCTCGAGGAAGGCCTCGATTTCCTTGTCCCAACGGCCCGGCTTAGTTTCGCCGAAAACCGGCATGGCTGTGCATAAAATGACCAGCCAAGCGGCGAGCATCGCAGGTAATGCCAAGCGGCGTTTTTCTATTCGTCCCATGAGCGTGGCGCGGATGTTACCGATCTTTTCCAGCTTGGGAAGCCAATTGAACGCTTGGCCAAGCGCTTGGTTTTGGCTTCAAACCGCCAAGCGCTTGGCCAAGACTGAGCCCATGCCGGAAGCGTTGGCTACAGACGATTACCTGCCGCTGGTTCGGGCCGCGTTGGCCGAGGACATCGGCAGTGGGGACGCTACCACGCTGGCACTCGTGCCGGAGGACGCCCTCTCCACGGCGGTGATGACCGCGCGGGAACCGCTGGTAATGGCCGGCGTGGATCTGGCGCTGGCCTCGTTTCAGGAGGTCGACGAACGAATCGATTTTGGTATCGAGGTGCGGGACGGTCAGGACGGGGATTTTTACCAACCACTGCTTCGACTGCAGGGGCCAACCCGTGCGTTGCTGACCGCCGAGCGCACAGCGCTCAACTTCGTCCAGCGCCTTTCCGGCGTGGCGACGTTGACGGCGCAGTTCGTCCAGCAGGTGGCCGGCACAGACGTCCAGATTCTCGACACCCGCAAGACCACACCCGGTTGGCGCGCGTTGGAGAAATACGCCGTGGCCTGCGGCGGCGGCACCAATCATCGCATCGGCCTCTATGATCAGGTGATGATCAAGGACAACCACCTTGCTACGTTGGAAGGAAACATGGCCGAGGCAATTCGGCGTGCCCGGGAAAACTATCCCGACCTGAAAATCGAAGCCGAGGCTGACACCATCGAGCAGGCTCAAGCAGCCGCCGAGGCCGGTGCGGATATCATCCTGCTGGATAACATGTCGTGCGATGAATTGCGGCAGGCGGTCGGGCTGATTGAGGGCCGGGCAAAGACAGAGGCCAGCGGCGGGGTGACTCTTGAGACCGTTCGTGAAATCGCCGAGACCGGTGTGGATTACATCTCAGTCGGTGCGCTGACGCATTCCGCACCATCAGTGGACATCGCGCTCGACTTCGATCAACTGTCCTGAACCTTGGCCAGAGCCGCCAACGCAGCCTCCGTCTCGGCCGCTTTTTTGCTGCTGCCCTTCCCCTGGCCAAGCGCTTGGCCAAGGTGTTTCACGACCACCTCAAACTCGCGGTCGTGATCCGGCCCGGTTGAACTCAGCATTTCATACGTTGGCGCCTCCTCGGACTCGGCCTGAAGCAGTTCCTGCAGCTCACCCTTCGGGTTTTTGATCGCCTCAATCTTGTCCGGGTTGGCGAGTTCCTCGGCAAATGTCCGCCGAACAAAATCGCTTGCCGCGTCCATCCCGCCATCAAGAAACAGCGCGGCAACGAGCGCCTCGAGCGCGTCCTCGAGCGCGGAGACTTTACCCCTCTCAAAATCGGCCCGCTGTCCCCGGCTCATGACAAGGTGTTCCTCCAAGCCAAAAGGTGCGGCCTTGGCGGCAAGGGATGTGCCGTTGACCAGCGCTGCCCGGGCCTTGGTCAGCGTGCCCTCGTCGCGGTCGGGATGAAGCGTGTACAGCGCGTCAGAGATCACCGCCTGCAGGATGGCGTCCCCGAGAAACTCCATCCGTTGATTGTCCTCGGCGGGATTGGATTTTTTTCCGGAAGCGGATGGGTGGGTCAGGGCAAGGCGCAGCAGGGACTCATCGCGAAATGTGTACCCAAGCGTCTCCTGTAATTCCCCTAATTCTGCCACGATAAATAATCAGGCTTGGTCGGCCGCAGCGGCGACTTCTGGCTGGGATTCATCGTCCGACTCCGCAGATCCGGATTCAGCTTCTCCTTCGCCGGTCTCCTCCTCGGGCAAAGTCTCGGTTTGAGGATTGAGTCCGTGCTCAAGTAACTCGGCAACCTTGGCCTGAACCTGCCCCAGATCGGTCAGTTTCAGTGCGGGGTCGAGGATGGTGAACACGTCTCCGTTTTTGGTGTGCTCGTAGATCAACATCCGTTTGCCGTCCGGCTGCCGCACCTGATCCTTGTTCTTGATGACGCGTTTGCGCTCGAGCATCACAGCGAGAATGAAACAGGCCTCGGTGTGCTCCGGGGCATTTTGCTCGATCATCTTCTTGAGCAGCGTCTCGGCATTGTCCTTCTGGATTGCCTCGGGCGGGGGCGGGGGCGGCACCTCATAAACGCCCTGCCAGTTGGAAATGTAACCGTCGATTTTTCCGGGTTCGGCCTTGTGGTTTTTTGTCCAGCAGCCCGGGCAGATATCCCGGCGTTCAAGGCTCTCCATGCCCCGAAAAAGGATGGTATGGTAAGGCTGTTCGTCCTCGAACGCCGCCTCGCATTCATTGCACTGATGTGAGCGTGATCGGAAATGCCAATCCATGATGTTGCCCCAAGGGCAGGCGGAGTATCAACGCGAAGCGACGTTTCGGAAAGCCAATTGCGCTTGGCCAAGCGCTACGTTGGAGGGGCGAGCCTTCGAGCCCGTCTTTAAATAATCCTCAGGTGAGCTTCCTAGCGCTGGGTCGTTGAGGACGGCTGGGGACAGCCGTCCCAACCATCGTCTGGCTGAGTTACCAGCCGACGGCGGCCCGGGCACCCTGCTTGACGATCAGTTTTTCCTCCTCCCAGACGGCTAGACCGGTCTTGAGGTCAGTTAGGCTTAGCTGGAAGGCGAACTCAGACTGCTTGATGCGGCCCGCCCGGGCGTTGTTCTGGATGATTTTGCCGGAGAGGCTGTAGTCGGGGGAGACGAGATTGCCCTTGCTGGGGATGGTCTCCTGATTGAACTCATCGTCCGACCGCAACTCGCGGACAGCCTTGGACGAGGCATCCTCGGGTCCGTCCAAACCGACCGCCGTGGTGGTGAGGGCGCGGCCGCTTTTATTGAGAGCCACGCGGATTTTTTTCATCAGGCTGTCGGTGTCGATGTGGGTTGAGGTGTTGTTCTTGATCCGGCCGATCATCAAAATCTTCGGCTTGCCGGCGACGGATTGAATCGCGCCGGAGAGTAGCAGCGACTGGGTGAGTTGATCGGCGGCGTGGATCCAGTCCTGCGTGTTGATCTGGCCGACGTTGACGATGCTGTCGTCGCCGCCTTCGTCGATGTACTTGGCCGAGGCGCAACCGAGGGCCATGGCCGGCAGCAGCGCGGTAGTGAGCGTTTTGGCAAATGCGTTCATATCTGCGGTTTATTTAAGTCGAAATTGATGAATCTTCAAGGGTGCACCGTGGGCAAATCCCTTCACGTAGACTACGTTCACGCGACCGGTATTCACGGTGACTTCGCTTTTTTGTGGGCCGACGAACAGGGTTAGTTTGCGATCCGCAGGTGTATCGACACGGGCTACGGCAAATGACTTGGGCAGCGAGGTCCACGTCCGCAAATCGGCCTGCGTGGAAACGACCTGATACACCGTGCCGAGCACCGTGCCAATGTCTCCGGTTTTGTCCCCGATCTTTTTTGTGGCAGTGGCCTTGAGCGCAGCGGAAGCGAGGGTGCGGGTGAACATCCCGGGCAGTTCGCTCCGGAAATCTCGCCCGATCACAGCGTCCATGTCACAGATCAGCGTGGCGTCCATCTTCGTTTCGCCGATGGCCACGGCACAGGTGAGCGGGTGGCCGCGATTTTCCAACCTCGGGAACTCCGCAGCAACATACGGCAGATCCCGGTCGAACAACGGGATGTCGAGACGCTCCCCTCTCCGCACCGGGGCCACGCCGGTCTCGAAGATCACATAGGTCAGGTCGGGATGTTTATTCCCGTATAGCACACCATCGACGAGCTCGATCTCGTCCGCAATGAACGCAGGGCCACCCAACGTATCGTGAATGCGTCGCAACGAGACGATTGCGTTTTCACGCTGGTCATCCGAGAGGCTCCACAGGCAAAGCGCGTGCAGGAAATCGGCAAACGGATTGACGAACGCGCCGTAGTCCATGTTCAGGCTTGGTTGCAAACGGTCGAGCTGTGTTCGCGTGCCGGCATCGTTTTGTGTGCGTAAAATATTTGACTGATACTGCCCAGCCGACTTGCGTGCGGAGGTGATCCGGCGCGCGTTGCGAATCAACTCAGCGTCCTGTTCATCACTGGCCTGTCTCAACTCCACCATCGCGGCGTCCGGCTGGCCAAGCCGCAGATAATTCAACGCCTGATACGTGTTGAGCATCACGCGGTCGTAGCCACGGCCCTCGTACGGCACCGTGGCCAGATTGACGACCAGTGCCGTCGTTTCCTTGGATACGCGAACCTTGGCCTGACTCTCGTAGTGCTGCATCCGCTTTTCAGCACGATCAAACGCGTAAGTGCTTTCCGGCAGTTGATCGTTGGCCCGCAGAGCGGCTCCCTGTTCCAGCAGCCAAATCACGCCGTCACGGGAATCGCTCCTGTCATAAACCTGCACGTTGGCCAGCTCGGCCGCCTTTTGGGTGTTGCCCCCGTTCCATGCACCGCGAAACGAATGCGTCTGTCGCTCGTAGCTGGCGCAGCCCGTCAGCAACAGCGTGGCAGTAATCAGATGAAAAGCCCGGCGCATCGCCCGCAACGGTAGCGCTTGGCCAAGCGCAAGCCAACGCCATAGCGAACGATGCGTTTGGCCAGGTGGTTGAGGTGGGTTGTGAATTGGCGTGCTGCGTTGTCTTGTGCGTGGCAGGTTTTCGGCGGTGGGAAAAATCATTGGCATAGACCTTGGCACGACCAATTCACTGGTGGCGGTGGTGGATTCCGGCATCCCGCTGGTGCTGGCGGATGACCAGGGCCGGCGTCTGACACCGTCGGTGGTGCGGGTGCCAGCCTCGGGCGACCCGGTCGTTGGCTGGGAGGCCAAGCGCGCCCGAGCGGCCCATCCGGAAACGACGATCACGTCCATCAAACGATTCATGGGACGCCGCAGCGGAGATTCGGATTCAACCGAGGATGCACTTGGTTATCCCGTTCGGGCCGAGGGCAACGCGCCGGTGACAGTGCCTCTGCATGGACGCGAGTGGACGCCGGAGGAAGTGTCGGCGGAGATTTTGAAAGTGCTCAAGACGTTGGCGGGCGAGGGCATGATCGAACTGCCCGAGGCGGCCGTGATCACCGTGCCGGCTTATTTCAACGATGCCCAGCGCAACGCCACCCGCAAGGCCGGTGAGCTGGCGGGGCTGCGGGTTGAACGCATCATTAACGAGCCGACGGCTGCCGCGCTGG
>CETG01082706.1_pt1 | contig 19137 bp, 31 predicted proteins | sample 361471 | NCBI WGS metagenome assembly CETG01 (sample SAMEA2622696, study PRJEB7988) | marine metagenome | isolation source: saline water (ENVO:00002010), including | reverse complement strand
TATAAATCATCAACAAAGCCAAATTTATAAAATTAAGGCACAATTATGAAAAAGCAAACAATTGAATGAAAATCTCTTTAATAATATTGCCTTTATTTATAGGCATAATATCCCACTCAATCCCATCTAACGCTTACGACCTTAAACCAGAGCCTAATAAGGAAAAAATAAATAAATTATTTATATCAAGATGGAGAAAAAAAGAAAATAAAAATAATGAAGAGATTAAGGCAAATTTTAAAACTATAGATGCTTTAAAAAATTTTAAGAAAATGCGAAAATTAAAACCTTATTTTAGAGAAGCTAGTGGCTATGCTGTTTTTCCAAATATTGGAAAGTTTGGGATTGGATTTGGTGGTGCAAGAGGTAATGGTGAAGTTTTTAAGGATGGAAAGGTTATTGGTTCAAGTACAGTTACGCAAGTAACATTTGGATATCAATTAGGAGCTCAAGCTTTTAGCCAAATAGTTTTTTTTCAAAACAAGAGAGATCTCGATAGGTTCATAGATGGAAATTTTGAATTTGGAGCTTCTGTTAGTGCAGCATTAATTAATAAAGGAGCAAATGCTACCGCAGATTTCAAAAATGGAGTAGCAGTAATGACTTTTTCAAAAGGTGGTTTAATGTATGAAGCCAGCGTAGGAGGACAAAAGTTTACATTTGATGGTTATTATGATGATTACTAAGTGAAATTTTAAAAATAATTTTAATCTAATTTATCTTAGTATAAAATTAAAAACAACTTTAATATTTATAGAAAGTTGAAAATTGCAATTTGATTCGTTATTTATAGAGTAGAAACTAAATATTATTATGGATCTTAAGAAATTTTATTCATTAAATTTCCTAGGGAGATTACTCCTAAGTGCAATTTTTATTAATGCAATTCCAGGAAAGATTACAAACTTTAGTGCACAAGCCCAATATATTACAAGCAGAGGTTTTCCAGAACCAATATCTTCATTACTTCTTTTAGCGGCAATAATAATATTAATATCAGGATGTTTTCTCCTTATTTTTACAAAAAGAATTAAACTAGCCTGTTCTTTATTACTAATTTTCCTAGTTCCTACAACTGTTGTCTTTCATTTAGTGCCATTTCAATACTTAGCTGTTGCAAGAAATCTATCACTAGTTGGAGGTTTATTAATTGCTATTGATAAATCAAATTAAATATCTGAAGTTAAAAAGTTTTCAATAATTTCTTTAAATCAAATCAATAGCAATTATATTATTGATTAAAATTTCAAGTAAAATACTTATAATATAATCCCATTAAATAAAAGTTTTATAAATGAAAAAGTTTATTTTTGATGATACAAATAATACAGGTATTTGGTGGTCAACTAATGTGGCTATAAGAGATGAAGTAATAGCTCTAAAAGAGGATACAGGATGTGAAGATTCAGAAGTCGTTGCTTTTCTGAGAAGTATCGCAGAAAATATAGAATCTAACGGTCTATAGATGCTAAAACTTTAATAGAGTAAATCATTTTTTAGTAAGTAAATAATTTTTTTTTAAATAAATCGATATTGTAGATCCACACTAATGTAAACTATTTTTTAATCTATAGCTAGAAAGTAAACCAATTTTATGCCTAAACAAGAATCGGTAAAAAAAATTGTCCCTGTTAATGAACTTACATCAACACAATTTACAGATGTAATTGAATTAGAGAGAAAAGTAACACCAGATGAAGAAAAAAGGGTTGATCATATATTTGTAAGAAGAAAAAAAATTTGTAAAAGAAACCCTTCAGAAATTTTCTCTACTGAAGAAATATCTAGATTTGACATTCCATGGCCAGAAGAAGCTAAGAAAGAAATAGAAGAAAAGGTTTCAGAAGAACAAAATATAGAAATTAATAATTGATATTTGTACTTATTTTTTGTAATTAAAAAAAATCTAATACATCTAATTAATTTAAATTAAATTATTTCATGAATCTGTTAAAAAATATTTTAAGAGGGAAATCGCAGATATTACTTTAAAATCTTATTATATAGTTTTTAATATTACACAAATGAATATTGTTGTTTTTTGGATCCTTTTCTTGGGTTTATGGGGTATCGTGCCAATAATGATTTGGAAAGGTAGAAATGATGAGGATTCTAAACCTAAAGCTTTACCTGACATTAAGCCTAAGAAAAAGGGTTGGTTTAGATAAATAAAAAATAAATTATTTAAACTTAAAAGTTTCTATTTTTAAAATTTTTATCCTTTATTGAAGTATCATTTCTAATTTTATCAAAGTTTTCTTTACTCTCACTTGGACAATAATATGATTTGCATTCTGACATGCAGTTCTCTTTATTTCCATGACTTAGTACTGACTCTTGTTTTATTAAAAGAGGATTAACACATAATATTATTAGAAATATTTTTTTGACTAAAGAAATTAAATTAATATTCTTCATAATTAAATTAATTAAGCTTTTCTTAGTTTATACGAGTTCAGAATGTTCTACATTCTAAATGTTACTCAAAAGATATTAATATTTTAGCGAATTAGTAAAATCATATAAATATAAACCAAATTATAGAAATTAAATTCATTACTTACATTTTTAAAACTTTTATTTATTATGTATTTAGATAAATTTATTATTATGACTGATGACAAGAATCTTGAAAAAAGTAGTCAAGATTATAAAAAATCGCAATATGGAAGTTGGTACAAAAAAAGTGCTGAAAATAAAAAAGCTAATTTAGAAAAAAAAGAAACTAATCTTTTTCAGAAACTTGTAAATTTATTAAAAAAATAAATAAAGTATTTTTATTAAAAAAATTAACCTATCCAATTATGAGAAATAAATTTCGTTTAGAGAAATAAGGAAAAGACTTGACGGCCATAGGGAGATATAGCTATAAAAGTAATACAGCTGTACTACATATATCTAATTGAGGAATTTTCATGTTCGGTTTATTTTTTGTGATTATTTTTTTTATAACCCAACATTTTGCAAACTATGTTAAAGCTAATACAAATTAAAACGTTTTTAAAAATGAAAAAAAAAGAATTAATTGACAACATTGCTGAAAATCTTTTTGGTAAGGTTGAGAATGTAAATTCATTAGAGAAAATACGAAATTATTTTAATCAACTAGATTTAGAAAAGCTTAAATACATGCTTAAAAAAACAGATAAAAACAATTGTTTAGATATTTATTATTTCTAAATAAAGTTATAAAATTATTTCCTAATTTTATTCATACTTTATAAGAGCTTTTCCATATGTATTTACCGTTATTTTGTTTAGATTCTACTGCTATACAATTGCATGCTATATGCCACAAGGCTTGCGGTATAGGTTGTGGACTAAAAAGATAAATTTTTGGAAATGCTTTTTTGATTACTTGAGTTGCTTCTTTCGCATAATAATGAGGGATAGTAGGAAATAAGTGATGTGCGACATGACTAGAACCAATATTATGATGAAGGAAGTCAACAATTCTTCCATAAGGCCTATCAATAGTTAAGAAAGCTCCTCTTATAAATGTAAATTCTGAATTAGATAGATGTGGGACATCTGTATCAGTATGATGAAGCCATGTATAAACTACTAACCAACAATTAACAATAACTAATGGACCAATATACATTGCTAATATGGGATAAAAACCAAATATAGAAACTAATTTAAAAAGCATAATTATTACTAAAATTGTACCTATATCTGAAATCCAAACTTTATTTACCCATCCTGAAGCCCATAGTTTTTTTGAAAAAGGCTTTGCAGGCCAAAAATGATTAGAAGTACCATATTTTATTCCGCCCGTACTTCCTGATAATAAATAAGCAGGCCATCCCAGTATTAAATGGAGTATCAATTGCATAATCCCATATTTTATTTTCCCTAAAGAAGATGACATAAGTAACTCCTCTCTTCCACCCTTTTTCTCATTTACACCATCACCATCAATAACAATTGGAACATGCGTTTCACCATTTGTAATATGATTTGTAAATCTATGATGAATAGAGTGGGATCGTTGCCATGAGAAATATGGAACTAATAATAATGAATGAAGAAGATATCCGGTCGTAGTTTGCAATAATTTATTATCTGAAAAAGCACCATGACCGCATTCATGAGCGAGGACCCAAAAACCCATTGCTGTAGTTCCAGATAAAATCGAATAAAGAAACCAAATAGGAATCATTTCTTTATTAAAAGGAATTAATAAACCTATATAAATTACAATAGCCTGTATAAATATAGATTGAAAAAGGAATCGTAGAGAAAAGGCTGTATTGCGCTTAAAGCAATGTTTAGGTATCAAATTCTTTATCTCATTCATTGTAGGAATATCACTTGAATTTATATCAAGAGCTTTTCCTTTTAGACCAGAAAAATTAATATTATTCAAAAATTTTATAATAAAGATTAAATAAAATTTTATTTATATTAATATTATCTACTAAAATCTTTACAAGAAACAATAGTATTTTTAAATCAATATTTAAATAAATGTGTTAAGACAAAATTTTGCTTAATTCTGTATAAAAATTAATATGATTTAGTGAATTTTTTAATTTCAAAAATTTTATAGCAAAAGTTAATGAATTTGGTAATTTTAAAATTAATTTTGATCATAATAAAATTTTTCAAAGAAGTTATTAAATTGTTTTTTATTTGCCTCTGTAATTTGAATCGAACAAGTTGACTGAACTTGTGAACTAAAATTATCTATAAATTGATTCACATTATCTATTGAATCTTTTGAGATTTGTGAAAAGAAATATTCATATTTCAAAATTAATTCATTTTCTAGTCCCTCAAAAAGTTTTTTATCGATGGACTGGCAATATTTAAATGCGAGTTCCCTCTCTACTTTTAAATAAGGATCTTCAGATTCATCAATAGAGGCTCTTACAGGAATAGCAGTTAACGTGATTATTAAACAAGTTAAAAATGCACATAAATTTATAAATATTTTATAAAGCATATTTCCAAAATAAAGTAGAATTTAAGATAGATCTCATATTATAAAAAATACTTTAAAGTTCATTATATTAGTAATGATTTATACATTTTTATCAAACTTAAAAAGTTTCTTCTTTATAAGATAATATATAGAAAATATAAAAATTTTACCTATCGGCCATAATAGTTATGTTTTAAAGCTCATTATCTTAAATTTTGAATTATTTAAAGGGAAATCCATTAAGAATTAATTTACAATTTCAAAATGATTTAAATTCCTTTTTAAAACCACTACTAAAACTTTACCACTCATGAAAATCAAATCAAATAAGTATTTTCATGATTTTATAAGGTTAATCAAACCCCTCCAATGTAAAAATTTATTATTTTAAATGGAAAGCATGTCATCCTCAGGTTGGTATTTAATAGCAGGTGTGAGTACAATAAGTTTTTTATTACTTATTTATTTAGGTAAAGAAAAATAAATGGAAATAAATAAAGATAAAAATTTAATTTTGGATAAATTAATTATGCTTTCTAAGGCTAGCGAGCAGAAATATAAAGAAGGAAATTTCAAAGGAGCTATTGAAGATAAAAGAAGAGTAAAAAAGATATTAAATGAAGAGAATCTTGAAAAAGAAATAATAGAAAAATATAAGAAAGAAATATCTCTTTTATATATTTCTAAGTTTGATTTAATTAACGATCATAAAGCAAGAATTAATAGTTCTAGAAGAATAGAAATAATTCATTTATTAGAGAAAAAAAGTGAAGAAAAATATAATCAAGGAGACTATAAAGGTGCTATAAAAGCATTAAGAAGATCTGAGAAATATAGTTAATATTTTATTTTATTTTTAGTACTTATCTAACTGGTTTAAGAACTTTCTGCTTCTCTCATGCTTTGCACTATTAAAAAAGATTTCAGGTGTTGATATTTCTATTATTTTTCCTGAGTCCATAAATAAAACTTGATCAGCAACTTCCTTCGCGAAACTAATTTCATGAGTGACCACTACCATTGTCATTCCTTGATCAGCAAGTCTTCTCATCTCATCAAGGACTTCATTTATTCTCTCAGGGTCAAGAGCGCTAGTTGGCTCATCAAATAAAATCAATTCCGGTCTTAAAGCTAAGGCCCTTGCAATTGCAACCCTTTGTTGTTCTCCTCCACTAAGTTGGCTGGGATATTTATTCGCATGGGATTCAATTCCCATTTGATTTAATAAAAATATTCCATATTCTTCTGCTTCTTTTTTTAAACATCTTTGAACATGAATTGGTGCAAGTGTTATATTCTCAAGAATTGACAAATGAGGAAATAAATTAAATTGTTGGAAAACCATTCCAACTCTTCTTCTTATCTGCTGAATTTTTCTTTCATTATATTCTGAATTTATTTTTATCCCTAATACATTCAACTCTCCTTTATCAAATGTTTCAAGTCCATTAAAAGTACGTATTAATGTACTTTTCCCTGAGCCAGAGGGACCCATAACTACTAGAACTTTTCCTTTATTTACTTCTAGAGTCACTTTATTAAGAGCAAGAGTATCTTTGGAATATGACTTTATTAAATTTTTTGCAATGACAACCTTTTTCATTATTAATTAAAAGTTTAATTTATTCTTTATGATTTTTTGTTCAAGATGTCTTCCAATTATTGCCATAATTGTGCAAAAAAACCAATATACAGAGGCCAACCAAAGATAAACCTCAATATATTGACCAATAAATTCTGGATTCGCAAGTATACTCCTTCCTATACCAAGTAACTCTACCAAGCCAAGAATAGCCATTAAAGATGTGTTTTGAAAAAGTCCTATAGATTGATTAGTTAATGCAGGTAATGCAATTCTTATCGATTGTGGAATTAATATAAACTTTTTTATTTGATATTTATTTAGACCAAGACTATTAGCTGATTCAATTTGCGCCTTAGGAATTGACTGTAATCCGCCTCTTATATCTTCTGCGATATAAGCAGAAATAAAAAGAGTAAAAGCCAAAATAGCCCTCCAAACCCTATCTATTTCTAAACCGGCGGGGAGGAATAAAGGTATTAATAGTTGGCCAAAAAACAGAACTGCAATAAGAGGTATTGCTCTCATAAAGTCAATATAGAGAGCACTAAGATTCCTAATAATTAGCAATGAACTTTGTCGACAAAGTGCCAACAAGATACCCAATGGTAAAGAAAAGAAAGCACTACAAATAGTTAAGAAGATGGTTAAAGTTAAGCCTCCCCAATATCTACTCATTACATGCGAAAGTCCAAAACCTCCATAAAGTAGATAAAAACCTAAAGGTATGGTTGATATCCATCCTAGTATTAATTTATTTCGCAACAATTTCCAATCAGAGCCAAAAAAAGTTAATACACAAAGTAAAAATAAACTAAACATCCATAAAGAAGGTCTCCATCTTTGGTCCTCAGGGAAACTTCCAAAAGCGAATAAAGGAATATTTGAAGTTACAACTTCCCAATTAGCATTAAAGATTATCCATCTGAGGAAATAGTTGCAAATTAATCCTATTATGATAATTAATATAATACTTATTAAAGTATTTAATAAATTTGTAAATAATATCTTTTTTAATTTCCTACGAATAACTAAAATTAAATCAAATTTCGTATACTTCATAAATAATTTTTTATTTTCTTGACTTAATAATTAAATTATTAATAACTTCCATAATATTAGTGATCATAAGATTTAATAATAAGAAACTGATTAATAAAATCAAAAAACATTCAATAGCTCGCCCTGTCTGGTTGATAATAGTATCATTAATAGCATAAATATCAGAATATCCAACGGCAATTGCAAGAGTACTATTTTTAGCAAGATTTAAATATTGACTAGTGAGGCCAGGAATAATTGCTGGTAATGCTTGTGGAAATATTATTTTTACTAAACCTTTTCTTTCTGTTATTCCTAAACTTCTAAAAGCTTCCCATTGACCTTTTGGAACAGCAAAAATCCCTCCACGAATTACTTCTGCAATGAATGCACTTGTAAAAATACCTAAACCAAATAACAAAGCTGCAAATTCTGGAGAAATTATAAATGATGTAAACTTTATACCTTGATTTGATATGGTCAAAAGTTTTTGAAAAGGAAATAAATTATTATCTTTTAATCCAAGGAATCCAACAAAATACCAAAACATTAATTGAAGCAAAAGAGGCGTCTGTCTAATTATTGTTATGTAAGAAGAAGAAATATTTCTTATCAATGTATTCTTACTTGCCCTAGCGAATGCGATAACTGTTCCTAAAAAAGTTGCTAATATTAAAGAAAAGAAAATAACCTTTAAACTATTTAACCAACCAATAAAAATAGCCCATGCATAACTATTTGAAGGTGAATATTGTAAGGAATATTCAGCTAAATTGAACCCAGCGGATTTTTGTAACCAACTAAAATTAAAACTAAGACCTATCCTAGAGAGATTTATTAATAGGTTGTTTATAAAAATAAAGATTATAATTACAAATATGAATAAGAAAAACGTTTGTATAAATAACCCCAATTTTTTATCCATTTTGATGCATTTATTCAGTTAAATGGTGGTGAAAAATGTAAGCCGCCTTTGGTATAAATCTGATTTAATCCTCTCTGAATAGGAACTTTACTATTTTGTCCAAGATGTCTTTCATATATCTCTCCATAATTTCCAGTAGATTTTATTATCTTGACAACAAAGTCATTAGAAAGACCAATTTTTTCGCCTAATCCAGCATCAACGCCTAAAAATCTTCTTAATGGTTTTAATCCTGGATTATTTATTGCAATTTCTAATATCTCATCTATATTATTTTTTGTTATTCCTTGTTCCTCTGCAGAGATAAGAGCATAAATTACCCATCTCATTGCGTCAGAAAGTTTTTGATCTGAGCCCTCAGAAGCTGGTGCAAGAGGCTCCTTACTCAAGACTTTGTCCAAAATAATATGTCCTTTTGGATTCCTAAAACCTGATCTTGATGCTGCCAATTGAGAGCGATCAGAGGTCATGGCAGAGCATCGACCTTGCAAATATCCAGAAATTACTTGATTAAGATCTTGATATTTTATTGGTGTATAAGGAATAGATTCACTTTCAAAAGCATCATTTATATTTTGTTCCGTAGTTGTTCCTGATCCTACACATATTGATTTATTTGCTAGCTCTTGAATACTATTAATTCCACTCCCTTTTTTCACCATTATTCCTTGACCATCATAAAAAACGACAGGTGCGAATGAAAGTCCATTTCCTCCCAAGGCATCTCTACTTAGTGTAAATGTAGTATTCCTTGATAAAAGATCAACCTCGCCAGTCTTAATGGCTGTAAACCTTTCTGCCGCAGTTAATGGTCTGTAATCAACATTTTTAGAGTCACCTAATATTGCCGCTGCAAATGCCTTACAAATATCAACATCAAGACCTTCATAACTACCACTTGTATTAAGGAAGCTAAACCCAGGAATTTTACCACTTACACCACATCTTAATTCATTTCTTTTTTTTATTAAATCAAGGCGAGAAGAACTATCTTGATTTAATGATGCGCAACTAACTAAAAGAATTGGCAAGCAAACTATTCCTAAAAATAATCTTCTCATAAATTTTTTATATTTATATAATCATGTATAAATATTAGATCTAATGTCAACAATTCTCAATTAATTTATAGTGCAGTCTAAACATTAGTGAATTATGTAATTGATGAAAGCCTATTTTGTATATATTTAGAGATGTGTTTTGTTATGTGATTGAATAATGTATATAGAGAGTATTTTATTTAATGAAATTTGAGCCTACAAAAGATCAATTAGAAAGAATTTTTAACCCCGCCTATGAAGATATAATGGCCATTTGTGATGAAGTGGACATCGAAACAAAATGTGGGAATCAATTTATAATTGAATTTCTAGAAAATATAGTTAAGGACTATAAAATACTTGTAGAACAGCTTAAAGAAGAAGAGAATCAAAGTTCTTTTTAGAATTTAAAGATATTACTATTGATTATCTTTTATTTTTCTAATCAGATTTAAATCTAAATCCTTTAATTTTAATAATTCTTCCTCAGGTGCATTAAGAACATATTGTGGTGTTAAATAACCCTCTTCCCATAAAAGGGAAGAGATCTTCTCATTTACCCCATTTAATATGGTTAACTCATTCTTAAAGAAGCTATCAGGAAATTGTTCTTCTTCAACAAGTTTTTTATAAATATTTGAATAAGGAGGAGCCTTAAAATAAAGTTCATTATTTATTTTTGAAATTTTCTCTTCAATATTTATGTAAGATTCAACAATTGTTCTAAAATCGATAAGAAAACTTTTAAAGTCTTTTTCTAACTTTGATTTATGGGGAATTTTGCCAATATTGGAGGATCTAGCGTAAATTTTATTCTCAGATATATTGTCAAACTGATCAAATTGATCTTCAAACCCCATTCTCCTCGTCCAGGAGCCATATCTTCCAGAAGGCTCTCCATCTGGACCTACTTGATTTTGTTCGCCAAATAATTCTGGTTTTTTTGTACCTTCGCTTATCAAACCATCATTTTCAACACATATTTTAGGAGTGGTTAAAAATAAATTACAGGTATATTGCCACCCAGTAGTTATTGAATCAGCCCAATTCTCATCTAGCTCTTCATATATATTTAAATCTTCACTTTTTGATTGCCTTCCAAAAAACATTTTGAATAATTTCATAATAGTTTTATATTTATTAAATTTATAGTTGATTAGTACGATATTTATTATTACTAAAGTAGTAATATTATAAATATATAATGTATAAATGTAAATTTTATAAATAATGATTAATTTTATATCAAATTTTCAATTAAAAAACAATTTCACAAAAAATTATTTAATTATATTCTTTTCCTTTCTAATTGGGGCAACAATCCCTATAATTCCATACTTATTTAAGTTTATTTCTAATATGAATAATCAAAGGATATTAGAATTGCAGAATAAAAATTTTAAAAATCAATTACTTGAAAATTGTAAATCTAGAAATATCAAATATGAAAACCTTTTTAATTTAGGGTTTCAAAGATTTGCTGAAGAGGAGCTTGAAAGTTGTTTAAAAAGAGAATTAAAAAAATATAATTAAAAATATTATTATTATTATTTATTAATACACAAAATTTCATTTATTTTTTCTTAACTAAAATATACTTTTGAATAAAGACGAAAAATTTTGCTTAATATTAATAATTTAATATAATTCCAGATAAAATTAACCAAATAAAGTATTTTTTGTACTAGCTTTTTAACATAGATTATTACTTAATGTTCTTAAGTGTTTTTTCAATAATATGGAAGAAGAGAAATCATTCAATTTTCTACTTATAGGACTATTAATACCAATTCTTTTGGCTTCTATTATAGTTGCTATTTATATTTTCTAACTAATAAATTTTTCTAAACCATTTTTTTGTACGTAAATAAAAAACCATAAAGCCACAGATCCATTTAAAATAAATGTAAGCGATAAGGATATTATTAAAAATTTATTTCCGACTCCAGAACTTTGTGCTTCTTTTCCATTCACGGATATTGACTCAAGTTTCATTTTTATTTGAATTAATCATACATTTATAAAACAAATAATAGAATTTTTCAAATTTTATTAAATCTAAATTTATAAAAATTAAGATGAACAACTGTAATGAGAAATACCACCACAATTAAAATATTTAAGAGGTTTTAAACAATCATATTTTTTCTCGATTTCATCTGATTGTTCTTCATATGGTTTGCTTAAGACATTTTGAAGTTCAAGCAGCAAACTATAATTCCCTTTTTCAGCGTTTTCATATGCCTCTGCTATTATCCATTCTCGCCATGTATATTTGGGATTTATCAATTTCATATTTATAGAAATATTTTCTAATTTATTCTGTTTCTTAATTATATATTGCCATTTATTAAGCCAATTATTCCAATGATTTTTAACATCTTCTGAACATTGTGAGTAAAAACAATTCTCTATGGAAGAAATTTCTTTTGGTATATTAGAAAGGCCTCGAAAGAATTTGGTATAATCTAACTTTGAAATAGTCATAAGAGAAAAAAGTTCATTTATTAAAGTTCCGTCGTATTCTTGAAGCCCAAGTTTAGTTGTCCACATATGATTCAATTTACTTCTCATTAATTTTGGAAAATTAATTTTTATTGAATTAAGTTTTTCTAGGGCTTCATTATTATCTTTTAGCAAAGTTCTAAGACTTAACAAAAACATCTGGAAATTTGCTTCAGCGGCTAAGGGCTGATTTAAAAAGGAGAAATGTTCACCACCACCTGTCCAAGGCTGAAATTTTGGATCATATAATTCACAAAAACCGAAAGGACCATAATCAAGAGTAATGCCTGCCAGGGAGCAATTATCACTATTAAAATTACCTTGGCAGTACCCAACTCTAATCCAATTTACTACTAAAGAAATAAATTTTTGGCAAAATATTTCTGCTAGCTGAACTACCTGATCATCGAATTTATGGTTAGGGTTTACATCTAACTGATAATTTCTTTTAATTAAATATTTTACAAACAGATTTAACTCTTCTTGGTAATCATTAGTCATATTATTGCGAACTCGACGAGCAAAGAGTTCTAGCTGACCAATACGTAAAAAAGACGAAGCTACTCTTGTGGAAATCGCAACTGGTGAATCTACGATAATATCAGGATTAATAAACCTTGTTTCTTTTGTATACCAAGGTCTTGAAACAGTTTCACCTTGCGAAACAAGTAATATTAATGATCTTGTAGTAGGAATTCCAAGAGCATTCATATATTCTTGAGCAAGAAATTCACGAATACTGGATCTTAATACAGCCCTTCCATCTGCCCCTCTACAAAAAGGCGTTGGTCCTCCACCCTTCAATTGCATCTCCCATCTTTTACCTTTGAATAGCCCTTCAAAGATAGAAATAGCTCTTCCATCGCCATATCCATTCCCAGTCCCAAAGGGGCATTGCTGAATATATTCAGTTCCATAGATTGACAAAGCATAATTTGTAGCCCAACCAAAAGATCTCATAGGTTCGTGAACACAAGATATATCACCAGAAAACAAATTAAGAAACTTTTCATCATATATAAGTTCATCACTTAACCCCAATTCATTAAAAAAAGATTTGCTATGAGAAATATATTTTGGAAAGGTAATGGGAGTTGGTGTAACACGAACATAGTGCCCAGATTTAACTTCCCTTGGAAGATGATCTTTCCCATCAATTAAGGATTCGGGATCTGCTTTTAAAGAATCCAGTAGTGAATAATCTACTTTACTTAAGAATTCTTCAAAGGTTTTTATTTTATATGAATTAGTTTGATCAGAAGAGGAATTCATTTTATTTTTTATTCTGCAAAATTTATTTAATTATCATTATTAGGATAAACCTTTTTTTTATTAAATATTAATGATTTAAAAACTAACTATAAAAATTTTTAACTTCTAAAATCTTTTCTTAAATATTATTCAAATAATTAGATCAGACTTTCCTGCTAAAAGATTAATAATATATATCGATCATATTTTTATTAAAATGAATAATTAAATTTTATTAATTTTCTAATATTTAAGATTTAAACTATAAATATCTAATCTAGTAATTTGTACTCTCGCAATAATAAAAGAACAATGTTAGATTTAAATATACGTTCATCCTAGTATTAACTGGACGCATGACATGGAAATAGGGAACGGGATTTCCATTAACTTCAAAAGTCATGAATCATCTTATACAAATTAGAGAAAAACTCAAAAAAGAAGAAAGGCTTCACAAAGCTCAATTAACAGCTACAAGAAATGGTGAAGTCAAACCATACAGACAATCTGTTTTTGAGAGACGAAAAAAGGAAGCTCAAGAAGAAATTAAGATTTTAAATAAAAATTAAAATTTAAAAGGGGCCATGCCCCTTTTTTTATGATCCATTTAAACACGATTTTATAAATACTTTATTGAGTTTTTTATTGTACTGATAAAATATAAAGTTGCCCCAATATTAAAAGAAATATAGTCATTACTAAAGGAAATGCAGGATATCTACTTTGAAAATTAGCAGGAGGCCAAGGACTCCAGGAAATCATTCTTTCATTACCTAATTTTTTTTTATTTTCAGGCAATATTAATTTATTCTTAGTATTAATACTTGCAAAACCCTTAGACATAATTTAATTAAAGTTAATTGTATTTATTTTGATAAAACCAAAAAAAGTATTACCAGCTCAACCAAAATTTAATTATTCAAAAATTATTTAAAGCTTTTTAAATATTGAATTTAAGTATAAATCTATAAATAGATCTATTAAAAGAAAAAATCTTTTAATAGTACTAGTTATAAGTTTTGGTAGTTTTAAACAATTCCTGGAATTATTTGACCGGTAGTGGCATATGCACCTACAAGAGCTATTACTCCTAATAATGCGAATCTACCATTCATTTTCTCAGCTTTGATTTTCTGAGGATCAATGTTTCTATTTTGATTATTATCCATTAAAACCACCCTGGGATAAGTTGACCTGTTACCAAGTAGGTACCCATCAAGAGCATGAAACCCATCATTGCAGGTCTTCCAATTGCTCTATCAAAAATGTCTTTGTTTGAGTTCATTGCTGAAAAAAAATTGTATGTAAAGAAATATAACTTATTTTATGAACATTTGTAAAGTCTTTTCTAAAATCTGGCAAAATTAAGCTTAATTTAGCATTTATGTATCTTTAATGTAACAAATCCGTACCTTTGCTGTCTTTAAGGTTAACATATGGAGACACTTCTATTAGGAATAATATTTTTTATTGATCGTTAAAAAACTGAATACTTAGCCAATTACTAATCCGTGCCTTAATAACTCATCATAAACTTTTGCACCATTTGTTTTACCTGTTTTTTTAATTTGATGCAAATCTATCACTTCAGCAAGACAAGTTATCCAAAAACTACCTTTTGTTAAATTTAAGCCTCTGCAAATATGAGCAGGTGCTGAATCTAAACAACCAATATTACATGAGATATCCAAATTCAAAATCTGGGTATCTAGTTCAATCTTTAAAAGGTTTACTTCAGATTGAGACAATGGTGTTCCAAATGAATAAGATTCAACCAATAGTTGATAGTTCATAGTATTTACTTAATCTCAAAAATCATAGAAGAAAGGGTTTTAATATTTATTCTCGAAAAACAAATCATTTTTTTTTAATTCTTAGTTGGTATTGTAAGACTGCTTTTAAATGTTTAATTTCATTTTCAAGAAGATTTATTCTTTCTTCTAATTTTTTGCAATTTATATCCTTTTCTAAGATTTCAATCCTCTTTTCTAATTCATTGTAAGAATTCATAAATAAAAAGTTATCAATATCAATATTCTCTATGATAAAAGGTCAATTATTGAAGTTAAGTTTTAAAAATTAGAAAACAATTAAATTTAAAAAATATATTTATATATTCAGTATAAGAATTTATAAAATTATACAAAAAAGTCACTATCCTCCTCACCTTTTGGGTTTAGAAATGGTCTAATAGTATCCTTTAATTTATCAAGAGGTTTTTGAATGAAATCTGGTTTTGGTAAAACAGCCAGAAAAACCCATCCAAAAGTAATAGCTAGGATCATTGCTAAATAAGCAAAACCATAGATCATTTTAAATTAATAAAACTTACATAATTAATAGTACATGCATAATAAAAGAAAAACTGAATAATATTTCTAATATCTTAAAAAATTAAAGAATTAAATATTTCATCTAATAGAAGAATAATTTAGTCTTCAATAAAAAATGTATTTAAAGAAATTTTAGATAAAGTTTAATAAACACCTTAGGGAATATTTAATTTTTAAACTTTATTAATAAGTTATATATTTTTTAAATTAAGTTTGAAAATAATAAAAACCATATGAAAAAGAATAAATTAAAGGAGAATATAATACCAAAAAATATCCAGCCAAACTTTCTTCCAATAAATGCTGTATCTGGTTCAAGCTTAACTCTCATAATAAAACAAATTTTATTTAACTAAATTTAGCATTAATTTGCAGAATCATTTGTAAATATTATTTGAATTCCTAAATTAATTTCTATAAATATATTTCTAAATAAATATATAATCTAGATTTAAATAAAGAATTATTTAGATGTATTAAGACTTAAGAAGTTTCTCTTACTTAGAATGCAAAAATTATATAAGTAATAAAAAAAAAATGAAAAAAAATCCATTTGAAGAAATAGATTATAGACTTCTGCATGGAATCAAATGTTTTGAAGGTGATATTAATAAGCAAAACTATTTTGAAAGATTAAAGCTCCAAACCGAATCTGCTTTTATTAATAAGAAGTTTAACTAGAATCCTCCATCTTATAAAAAAAGTTAATATTTTAAGTATTCTTACCGTTGTTTTTATAATAATTTTATCCTAAATATTAAATAGATTTAAATAGGAGGTTAATCAAAATGGTAAACCTTGAACTTGAAATAATTTTTTGGTTAGTCTTATTAATCTATCTTGGGGCAAGATTAACTTTAACCAAAAAAGGTATAAGTAAACAATATTAAAAACTATTAGGAAAATTTAAATTTCACCAAAACAAAAATTTTCACTTTATAAATTTTTTATATTCTATAGAAAATTATAGATATAAAAACAAATGGAATAAATTCAATTTGGTATTTATTTTTCAAAAAAAATTTAAACGAACTTCCTTATTTTAATTTTTAAATAATTTTATTTAATAAATAAATTCCTCTTGAAAAGGTTTATTAATTAAATTTTATATTACTTATTTACCAAATAACCTATTAAATAGGTTAAAAATATAAATTGAAGAAGAAATAATTTAATTTATAATTTGAGGTAATTTAATTTACTTTATGAATGATAAATACTATTTAAGTATTTATCATTTAGAAAACATAAATAGCTAAATCCATAACATTATTTTTGAAAGAAATTGATAATTTTGAAATCATTAAAGTTAAATTCTTTAAAATTACAAATTCTATTATTATTGTTTTAAATCTGAACTTTGTATCTTTAAAAATTCTTTTAAGGCAAGATTTGGAGCTGTCCATAAAGTAGAAATTATTAATGGGGTTACAGGAACAGCTGTAATAACAATGAAGGCTTGTAAAGCATTAATACTAGTTTGATCGCCAATACCAGATCCTATCCTAAGTAATGCAATTGTAAGAAATCCGATCATTAAAGCCCAGAACAATCTAATTTTACGAGGAGGAACATCTTTGCCTGTGACTACTATTGCCGCCGCGTAACTAATCGAATCAGCGCTTGTACACATGAATAAAATTATCAGCAAAATAGCTATAGGCAAAAGTAAAAAAGAAAAAGGAAGCTCATCTAATATTGAGAATAAGACTCCTGCTGGTCCATTAGTTGCTAACTGAGTTGAGAGAAGATCAGGCTTATTTAATTCAATAAAAATTCCATTCCCGCCAAGCAATGTAAACCATAAATTTGTAACAAAAGGGCATACTATACACACAACCAATATTAGCTCTCGAAAAGTCCTTCCCTTACTAACGCCAGCTGTAAATAGTCCCATCAATGGAGCATATCCTAAAAACCAAGCCCAATAAAATACAGTCCAACCTTTAACCCATGAATCTTCAAAATCAGGTAGAGAAATTTCTCTTATATTACTTAAATAAAGAAAATTACTACTAACAAAATGTTCAGAGAGCCATAATGTTGGGCCAATAAAAAATAAAAATGTTCCTAAAATAATAGTTAACCAAATATTTACTTCAGAAAGGATTTTTATTCCTTTTTGTATGCCGCTTAAAGTTGAAGCTGTAAATATTAAAGTTAAAGAAATAACGATCAAAGTTTGCAGAGTGGGGTTATCTGAAATTAATGGTAATTTTCCAGCCGCATTACTTAGTTGCAACGATAGAAATCCTAATGGACCTACAGTGCCTGCAATAGCTGCAACGACAGATAATCCATCAGCAAAATCTCCAATTATTCCATCTACAAACCTTTTTGGTATCAAAGGGATCAGTAAACTTCTTGGCCTAAGGGGAAATCCATTTTGTGATAATAATGAGAACGTTATTGTAACCGTAGTTGCAACTAAAGCCCAAGCAAGAAATCCCCAATGCAAGAAACTTACGGCTAGTGATGGATCAACCGCTTCCGCAGTTCCTCCATTAATATTTGAAAAATAACTCGCAGGACTTAAGAAATGAATTAAAGGTTCTGCTGCTGACCAAAATACTCCACCTCCTGCTAACAATGTACAAATTAATACTGCACACCAATCAAAAAATTTTAAAGAAGGTTTTGCTTTTGAGCCTCCAATCCTTAATGATCCTAATGGTGAAAATCCAATAAAAAACGCTACAAAACATATACCTACTACTAATAAGAGCCATAAAGATCCAAAATTTGATATAGCCGTATCTTTACCTAATTTAGTAATATTCGCTGCCAATTTAATATTAATTGCACATATAACTAAAAACAATAACAGTGGAATCCCTCCTATAATTAAAGGCTTACTTCTTAAATTTTTATCAACGAAATATTGCTTCGTTAATTCAAGAAACTTTTGCATAATATGTTTATAAGATATTTAAATATTTAAAATAAAACTTTTTAATTAAATGAATCCTACTATATAAAATTCCTTTTTAATTAATTTTTAGATTTATAAGTAAGGGGAATTAAAGTTAGATATGTCTGATTTTGATAATTCATTAATTAGCTTATCAAGCCAATCAGTGTTTTCTCTGTCTTTTCTATTAGTCTTGTTTCTACTCCTTTGAGTACTCATATAAATAATAAATCTAATAATTAATTTAATATTTATTTTCCTAAACTCAATAAGTAAAATTCCTCAAAAGATAATATTAAAAAATTTTATACATTGAAACTTAACAAATGGCATCAATTAGGTAATTGATTAATGCATCGATTTAACTTATCTTAAAATTCTATAAAAACTATAAAAAAAAGATTAATAATTTTAATTTAAATAAAGCCAGGAATAATTTGACCAGTTGTTAAATAAGCACCAACAAGAGCTATAAAACCCATCATTGCGAATCTGCCATTAAGTTTTTCTGCAACAAGTTTTTCTTTTTCAACTATTTTTGTGTTTTTCATTTGTTTTTAAAAGTTTGTGGTAAAGTTCGATAGATAAAGGCTCCATTAGATTAAAAAATTCCAGGAAT